>Ga0157368_1000435_pt1 | contig 19605 bp, 20 predicted proteins | sample AttbisABBM3_FD_113146 | JGI IMG/M metagenome (GOLD analysis project Ga0157368, IMG submission 113146) | Fungus gardens microbial communities from leaf cutter ant in Botucatu, State of São Paulo, Brazil - Atta bisphaerica ABBM3 | ecosystem: Host-associated > Fungi > Mycelium > Unclassified ...
ATGAAAATAAATTAAGTCCACTGCTTTCATCTTTGACAAACACAGTGATTCGAGATAAATAAACAAATGTATTTGAGAGTTACTAGGACCAGGGGAAAAGGATGGCCCTAGTACAGTCTAGCTATGAAATAAATACTGACTGTTTGAATATATACCTATTTACATAATAATGAAGAAAGTCAGATGTAACTCTAGAGACGATAAAAATAATGGAGGTGTAAAATGACAGAATATGAAATGAAGAATAAATAAGGAGTGATGACGAGGTGGGAATGAAGAAGTGAGCAAGCACAGCTCGTACTTCAATACAAATTGCACACCAGTTTACAAATTATAGAAAGAAAAGGGCTCTCACCAAAGGCATATTCATATCTCTTTGATTTCTATCAAAAGATACTAAAGGCTGGATCCAGACAAGCTTCTATTGGGGTATAATTCAGACCTGACCTCTCGTTTATTTGACAACTTGACAGAAAGAATAATGTAATGTCGCACGAGTGGTGGTGTTCATACTCCAGCTAGTACCAAACTTCTCGAATGACCTAATTTAAACGAACACTCTCTGGAGGGATAACCAAGGCCTCCAAATCTGAAGTCGGCGCATCAACTAATCCTCCTGGACCCCTTGGAGGAGCTGTAGAAGGATATGCAATCCTTCCTGCGGGCAGGAAGAATAAAGCGAGAACTCGTCCCCCTCTGACTGTCGGATAGTGCATCGTTCCAGGCCCAGGGCTGGTCCACCCTGCTCCCTGCCAGCTATGAATGCCTCTCATCTCAGCAGTGTCATCAAATGTAATAACAGCATTGATCTCGCCATAGGGATGAATATGAAATTGACCGCTCAACTCAGTCTTCTCGCTGATATCCTTGAGTTTTCCCTTCCCGGAACTAGGTGTGGTTTCATGTCGATAACCGCTATCCATCCATACCGCAGTGATACTGAAATAGTGGGTTGCTTCACAAGGTCCGCAAAGCCGGCTGCGCCGATAGCGATCACCGTTAACTTCAACAGCTGCGATCCATTTCTCTTTGAGTCCCTCCAAGACCAACTTGTGGAGAGTGATGTAGAAAGGTGTGTCTGGTGAGTAGTATTTATTTAGGAAGGCTTCGAGCTCGGGGCCAGGTGTCCTATGCAAGATTACGACTGGAAAGATAGATACATTGGTGGGAGATCAAACATACTGATCAGAGAGTGATGCTAAAAAGGGGATGCAATGTTCAATGAGCTTCAATGCAGTGGGATGGGCCTTGAGGTCTACTTCTGTAGCAACAAGGGCTGAGAGAGACATCTTCGTTATCTCCAGAAAGGTGTGTGTGTGACAGCACGTTATATTATAGCGTTAACCCCACTGTGTGCTCCCAATGAACAGTATTTGGTCAAAATACAGAATGAAGCATCCCAAATATTTAAGTAACCATGTCCTTGGTCAGCTGATGATTCATGCCATCGTCCAAGAACCGAACTGTCAAATGAGAACTCAGAGGAAATACTTTTGCCGCGACCTCTGTCAATACTGCTGAGTGATCAAGATAGCCATGGGAGATTTTGAGGTTTGCCTTGGTAATCTACCTCTGGTAAGTGAGAAAAAAGTATGACTTCGACACTTGTGCCGGTATTCAAAAAATGCAGAAAATGGGAATATGACACAAAAACTTGGAAAGATATTGATTAAACTGGACAACCTCTAGACCAATCACTGCCCATTTCCCAGGGCAAAAGAAAAATCAACCCGAAAGCCCTAACCGCTAGCACAACTTTTCCCCACTCTCAGTGAAACCTTGTTCCTTGTTTCCCTCACATACTAGATTCAATCCACAAAGGTGAAGCCTCACATTTAATGGTGTCACGATTGGTCCTAGAATGTACAGACAGTACCTATCACTGGATTCGGTATGAAATGCAGCAACACTAACATCAACGCTTGAGGTCCGTGTTATCTACTTCACTCCCTCCGGTCTCTCCAGAGCCACAGAGGATCCTTGCTGTTGACTAATGAGATGTAAGCCATTTATACAGGCTGAAACTCAGAGGTGCAATTGTAAGATTTATAGTTCAAGAGTACTCGTACTGCTAGTGCTCCAGTTGGCAGTGGGGTGCTCCGGTCGGTAACATCTACGTCTATTTCCCGACATTATATCACTGTCAATCACGAAGATCGAAGCTTGTCATATACTCAGAGAGTGAATGTTTGACATCAGGTCGAGCAGAAAGCTATATAGGCCCAGTCAATTTAGGGCAATGCTGAAGGTAAGTCAAAAGGGTACATTGCGGAGGGTTCACACTAAGACATACATTGGTTTATGTGGATGACTAATGGGAAAATCACTTAAAGTTCGGTAAATATCGATCGCAAACACGCCAGTAGTTCGGCTTCACCACGCCACCTGGGGCTAGGTATTATTATAATAGTCGAAAGATGGGGAACATGAGAAGATGTAAAATTGCCATGATGAGATTCTGGATAATTGCGTGCAGCGTTCGTCTTGATCAAACGCCGCTTAAACCTGTAATTGACAAGTTCTCGTTGTCCAGAAGAACCTGTGTGAAGACTTGGTCCTTACCGAATTAGAGTTAGACCTATAATCCCACTCTGTATATGTCCATCCGACTGTCGCAACGAGACCAATTTCCAGGAGAAATACCGTTAGAACACTGAAAATTGCATTGCATTTTCATTCTTACAACATCAGAAGGTGGCATGAAGAAGCCCGGATACTCGTGGCATCAACATTGAAGAAGAAAAGTCCAGGGTTTGCAACTGTATTCACTCGCAGCCACACGTATTATTGTGGTCTTCAGAAAGACGGGAAACACCAGTTTTAGGTTCTTCCAAGAGATTAGTTGTCGAAGGTGATCGTATACTCCTGTAGGGCCAAAGTTTGCGGTTATTGTTTGCCACCCGTTCGAGGCTGTGAAAAGGAATCTGATAAAATTTTCGGCGTTTGTCTGCGAAGACCGGACTTACGCGACGAAGACATTGGAAATTTGAAAATCAGACCTCAAGCGATTAATTAATCGTCGAATTGGGGCGCTCTCCAAGTTGATAATAAAATCAAAGAGGGAGAAGATATAGAGACAAAGCACATATTATGACAGAGTGTCCTTGTCAATTGTTTGAGAGCATATGACCAAGGTGCGGGGTACCAAATGTAGAGGATCGCAGGAAATGGTAATGTAAAACCTCATGCTAATTCCTCGCCGAGTTTGCTGAATGATCCGTGATCCGGGTCAGTTGTGATGTGTGATGAGGCAGAGATTTAAACTAGATATTTCCGGATGTCAAAGCCAAGCACATACAAATACTGGCTCGTGATCAAAATTCGCTAGTACGCTTCAGGTTATGGACCCCTTCAGAAAATGGCCTTACCAAGCTCCAATATGGGCACCGGGCAAGGAACCTTTACCCCCTGGCTTTACAGAAGAGGACCGCGCTGTACTTGTACAGCAGCTAAAGTATCAGAATATAATGTCCATGGTTATGGAGTCCTGTGCTGCTAAGACTCTAATAGCTGGGACCGTAGGTTAGTGTTCGTATCCTACACGCGGCTTTGGCTCATTGAATTTGGAACTGTGACTTGTAGGATTTGGTCTTGGTGCTTTCTTCTCGCTTATGTCTGCTTCATTCGCGTACGAGGATCCTCTACTTCGACAACGATCACAAGCGGGCATGAACACGACGCAGAAGGCTAGTCAGATATTCAAGGACATGGGAAGAGGAATGTATACAACTGGCAAGGGCTTTGGGAAAGTTGGAGCGCTATTCGCTGGAATTGAGTGTGTGATTGAAGGCGTACGTTTGCACCAGATCTTCAGTGAAGGACACTGCTAAGCTAAAAATTCAGTATCGCGCTAAGAATGACATTTGGAACTCAATATCCTCAGGGTTTCTTGCCGGTGGTGTTCTCGCACGGAACTCTGGACCTAAAGCAGCTTTAGGTGGTGGTCTCGCATTCGCAGCTTTCTCTGCAATCGTTGATGTTGCATTTCTTAGAAGAGAACCTGCAGAGTATGTTATCATTCATTCATGCATTCTCCCTGAGCTGAGCTGATCTTGGTTTATCCAGCGAGGATTGATATTTATTAGAATAATCTTTCAGCTACCATACGTGCTAATTTATTGCCAGGCATTTCTGTCGTCATCGCATTGTGCGATAGTAGGAAGCAAAAAGTTCAAATTGGCCTTGTCCCATGAAATATGCATCAGGGACATTGCTTCCTAATATGCCCCTGCCTTCGTGCACGCAGACTTTCCGAGACGAAGGGCGATGTGATATTGAGCTGGTGCAATGGATGGATATAGAAGTTGATATAGGTCGTTATGAACACGGACGGACAATATGTTGTGCCCATGTAGTTGGACTTGACGCTGTTGGGAAAGAATCATTGCTTCCTGGGCCCTGGAGGGTGTAATTCAGCTTGGTAGCTTGAGCATGATTTATTACCCGAAAAAGGGAGACAGGAGGCATCGAATGGTCAATGCAAGTGAAGCATTTATGGCAAGTATTTAACTTCGGTCTCCGAGGACAGTCTCCTCGTCGGGGTATTCACAAGAACATCATGACAAAGGTGACCGAAGCCAGAGAGAACCTAGAAAACTGCCTGGTGGAACTACTATCGTGATCGATCCCGTGGCGATGAGTAAGTTAGTCGCACTTGCTACACGAGCACAAAGGCACAAAGCAGAGTCATCCTCGGGTTCAGCTCCGTTCAATATGAGAGTGCAATCAGATCTGGGCCCGCGTTTCAAGGCCATATAAAGTCCTAAAACTAAACCCATTGACTTTAATACCACCAACGCCACCCGTTACTTCATGTATTCCAGCCAAAGAATCCGATAGTGGCGGTAGAGCTTTGGAACTTGCCCACATGATGGCAGCCAGGGAAGCTCCGCGACGTCACCTATCATCATTTATACCTATAAATGTAGTATATAAAGTCATCGTTAATAAAGATAGCCCCAGTAGAGTCGAGAGTAGTGCGCGTTGCTACTTTCGGATTTTTCTTCTAACAGTAATAAGGATGACTGGACATCTCGAGTTTATATGAAGCGTTCTTTCGAGAAAGTCATTATCGTTTCCTTATTTCTCAAGACTGGCAGTTAGTGGTGATGTCATAATATAATTCTCTGCGATCCTTATCAGCTGTTCTCACGAAGTTGCCTTCCCCGGTCAATCTCCATTGCATAAGGGTCCCGTCTTAGTAAGGCCCCTCTGGGTTTTGTATCATTACCACATTTGTCCTTTCAACTCCATTGACAGGGCCCATGGGCACGTTGCCTTACGTGTGAGCTAATTCAAATGAGCAGGTGACCACTGCAGATATTATATTATACGTCAAGGGCGGGTAGTTGCACCGAGCAGCAGACATATACGTTTTTGAGAAAAACTATGATCTCACACGTTACTTGGAAGCCGTGGTGCACAGACTTTTCTCCAGCTTATTCATATTCCATGATCTATTTCCATATCCATCATCAGACTCATGTCTTCAGAGACACCAAAATAGACAATTACAAATTACAACATCATCATCTCGTCCATCCTTCATTCACTTCTGAATCAAGCAGTCTTCATAAGCATTGAACTCGAAGTACGCAAGGGACACTATGATACATACCGGGTTGTCCACTTAGATCCGTCACCTTGCCATTCATCAGCAATTAGCCTTGCCCTTGCGCCAGTGATGTTTCCCAGGTGCAATGACTCAGACCGCTCTCCAGCTGATGCCAGGAGCAGCTCATCCACTAACTTGACGGTCATAAAACTGATTTCACTTGAGTCAGAGGTTCCGAGGAGGAACTTTCTCGAAGGGATGGCCTTGGCCTTCCCGTTGACTTTGTTGGAGATGGCCATTGTGGTTGGAGACCAATACAGGTTTGAACAAGAACGATTGGGAATAAGAGATGAAATGGCTCTTACGGAGAGCGAGACAACGCTCATCAGCAAAACAAGAAGCTCTTAAATAAGTGGGGAAACCCTGTCAATGAAACTAAAGGAAGCGATGATAAGTGGCAGGGAAGCCTGACCAAATCATCCGGAATGGGAAGTCAGTCTGGCCCGCAACTAGTCTTCGACGTCTGATCACAATAGTTCGGATTAGTCATGTCACAACATCGGCGCTTGGAGCGTTGAAGACAGAGATTAGACAGAGGTTGCACGATCCAAGCAAAAGCCTAAGGATACCATATCAAAACTGGAATGGGGGCTGTCCTTATGGTTGTACGCCATGAAGTCGACGTGTACTGTCAACCATTAATGGCATATACCGCTCTCATAGCTCTTATGGGCGTTCAGATTTCAAGCTTGAAGTCCAAGTCTCGTGCTGGGAAGTCTGATTCCTTGGATTCCCAACACATTGGATATTTGGTATTAACACTGATTCAGTCAGGCACGAGTTGGGAACGTGGATGTTTCCCGGCTCCCGGCTCCCAGGAGAGAAAGGAAGACACGTCACACGTTATGGAATGGAATAGGGATTCCACTTTGCAGACAGTAATACAAAGAGACACTAGACACATACTCCCAATCGGGTGTTGAGCGGAGAAATCAATCCGTAAACAACAATCATGCCAATGGCGTATGGACCGCTGAAGGTAATCAAACTTCAAACTTCAAAAGGAATCTCTGTTACAGTTGCCGAGACAATGGGTCTATTTCCCCTGACAATTGATGCCGGAAGTTAGCTGAAGTTAGCTGAACTGAGGGATCCTCTGCTGTCAAGTCACGCCATGAATTAGCGAAGCAATTCCCGCCAGCTAAAGAGAATTTGGTGGGAATCCTGAGCATGACCATGACCTCGATTCGATACCTGATCGATACCTGATCCGTTCTCCAATCTCAGGTCGTCATAAAACTGGTGTCATGAGTACACTCTAATGGATCCATTGATACAGGAACAGTGGTCCAAAATTGATGTCGGAAGTATGGCTGATGCTAGTTCAAAAAGCCCTTTCTAAAGACTCCCTGTAATTTAAGTTGCCGACTGATGTCAGAATGTAATGTACGACTAACTTTTTCTATATTCGTTATAGGGTCCAAAAGCGCATGAGGCGTAAAACCAAGTATCAGGATTCATTGCTACCTAAAAGTTTATCAGCTTGGAAGATCATCAGCAATATTTCTGCGTGCTGTCTTTATGGATACCAACAGAGATGAATACATGAAAAACAGTTTTCTGTCAGAGTCAACAAGGATCATTGATCCCATCATTGTCGGCGACCCTGTGAGTCGGCATCACTGAGGTCCGCTTATCAGCATTCTGTCCTTACAGAAAACCACTTGCTTCTGGTAGACTATCCATTGTCCGTTCATTTGAACGACAGCTCTCGCATGTCCCATGCGCCAACCTCTGGACAAGGATTCACCTACTAAGAGCAGGAATTCACTTAACGTCCGACTAACAGAGTCTGCTGTTTTTCTGCGTTCAGGCAACTCGATACATGGCGATACTCATTCAGAGGACAAATATTCTATCCTACGTGGCTTATTGATCTTGATTCTGGCAAAACCGACCAAGATTTCTAGGATAGAGATTGAGTTAGTAGGGAAGACAGAAACGGCATGGCCTGAAGGTTAGTTAATTTCGGCGATCTGATCATTTATACATCCTGGTTCATTTTCTCTTCTTTAAAGGTATTGGAGCTCGTAGGGTTGAAGTTACCGAAGAGCACTGCTTTTTTCGTGCATGTACCACTTTCTTTGAGGCTTCCAAGGCACATTCTCGTAGGGCTGCCTCAATAGGACCCGGGGTCGCGGCCCAAGATCGTGATTTACACCACGACGATTGGGAGGAGCAACATCCTAATACTTCGCGGAGTCCACGCCAGTTTCGAAATGCCAGTGTTGATGTTTCCCATTCCCAGTCTAACTATGTCTCTCAGTATGAAGAATATTTTTCGCATGTCCCGCCTTATTCTGCTTTGCCTTCTACTCCTTCATCCAGCAATCCCCAATCTGCACTCTCTTCTCCACATTCGCTTAGCCAGGACCCGAATCCTGCCCACAGTTTGGAGGAATTTCGCGCCGCTCTGAGTAGGGGACATCATGCACTTAGTGAGTGACACAACCTGGTTGCTCAGTAGCCGACGTTCATCCTTTTCGTAGTCTCGCCTACTTTCACCCCGGCACAAGCCCACAGTCCGTCCCGTCGCGACTTTTCTGTGCAACGACACAGTCTAGATGGTGGATCAGAGGACAACGATATGTCAACATCAGAACAGGTCGGCAATTGGAGAAATGTAAACCGAGGTTCCATTACACCCCGACTATTCCCATCTCTACTGTCTGATCACGACCGAGGAAGGTCTAACCGGCTTACACTGGCAAATGTCTCACAAGCTTTGATGGACGTTGTTTCGTCTCCTAAACTCCCACGCTCTCGAGAGCGTTCCAGAGATGGCCATGGTGGTGTTGTGAGAGGACGGACAAGGGACAGGCGACATGGCGCGGAAGTTGCAAGCCCGCTGGCTCTACAAGCTACCGAGGCTGAGGGGAGAGCTATAAGACCAAGGGGTCCAAAGGACCATCATTTATTTGACAAGTTCGGAGAGATATTGCACTTAGACGATCCTAAGGTACACAAAGATGCAGGTCGAGGTTGGAAAGAGTTCAAGAAAGGTCGGCTTTTCTGACTTGATTTATGAGAATGTTATGACCTACAAGTATTTCCAGGCATTTATACGTATCCAATATACTTTCAGATTCCGGCAGATTCCCCGCCAACAATGCATTGCAATTACGGCACTGTTTCATGGCGTTTACGTGCACATGTCCATCGCCCAGGAGCGTTCAGACATAAGTATACTGCCGAGCGTTCTGTAACTGTGGTCACATGTCCGACCGACGATGACATCGAGGAGACCGAGAATATTATTATTGAGCGACATTGGGACCATCAGTTACAATATCTCATTGTTGTTTCTGGTCGGAGTTTCTGTATTGGCGGGACTCTACCCGTGACTTTCACTTTGTTGCCTTTATCGAAGGTGAAAGTCTACAGGGTTGCAGTATATCTTGAAGGTAAGCTCACTTTGATATCATTTTTTCGGCTTCTCATAGAAAATTGATATCCACTGAAGAGCGTACCGAATACTATATCAATATGCGTAAACTCGCCCGCGCAGATCCCCTTTCTCGCATCGAACTCCTCTGCATCCGTAACGAGGGGAGAGACGCTTCTCATGTGTTGCCTCTAGAATCAGATGATCCTGATGTGTTTTATGAATCCCCTTTGTTCGCAGCGTTGTCATCCCAGCTTGAGAACAATGCCGAAGTTTCGGAGTTGGTTTCGAGTTTTATGGGACCTGGTCCTTGGAGTTTCCATCTAGACCTGAAACTTCCGGACTCGTGCTCAATGATAAAACCGACAAATAAGAATAAACGAGCAAATATGGTCGTGAGTCATGTGTTGAAGATCATCCTCAGGATGGAAAGAGGGGATGACCGGTTCCTGGATCAAGGGAGAAGAGGAAAACTATTTGACATTGTCGTACAGACGCCAGTGCATATCCTCTCTGTAAGTTTCCTTTTCCTATGACGAAGACGAGACACTCATCTTATCATCTCTTTAGTGTCGGTGCAATCCGGAATGGTCGTCTCTGCCTCGTTATTCTGAATCCTTACACCAGGTCGAGCACGTTATTCAGGGTTGTCCCTGCCGCATACCCCAAGATCTTCACCACACTCGAGTAGGATCACATCGTCATTCGAGCACGTATCGACCAACATTAGAACGTACAGCTTCGCGCAACTCGACAGACTCCAATGTCTCTGCGGCAGATGACCAGGCAGTGGATCTAGTTTCGATGATTTCGTTAAGGCGCCCTGATAACATGGTCATTGCGAATACCCTATTTGAAAACCTGGTTTCCGGACAGCAGAGTGAGATGGGTGAGAGACCACCCGCGTACGAAGCTAATTCTGCTCAGTTGCCGATGCCGGTGATTCCCGTTCATGTGAGCTAACTGTTCGTGATGAGTTTGCGGAATTATGGGTTTTGTGATTTCCGGCCTATAGAATGTCGGTTGTGCCGTGCTTGCTCGTGGTTCAGGATTTCTGAATTTTGCGACTATCTATGATAACTTCTAGGGTTTGTAATCGTATCGGGTATTCTACTGTTATATACACACAGGCATTCAAAGGCTTAGATGTACGTGTAAATTTCTTTCTGATCCTTCGCTAATAAACATGATAATCACTCTCAACCAGAAGTCCCACCCAGTACGTAAACACATCTTCGCTTGACCTCACCTGATTTGTAAAACCTCTTGGGCGCAGTCTTCCTTTTCTCTCTGCTACCCTCTCACTTCGTCCTTGATCATATTGCCGGCCTCTGTCATTGGATTTCTCCTGACGGTTATTGCTCTGGCGATGACTTTTGCTATTGCGTTTGTTTGGAATAGGCAGGCTACTGCCACGACGTCTATCTTATGATGACCTAGCTGGGAGGGATGGATTATGAACAAATGGTCCTCGAAAAGCTTGCTCTTCTGAACGATGGCACCATACCACACAAGCAACCACCCGGCGCGTCGTTTTTTTTCGTATGAAAGAGAAATACAAGCCTGAGGACCTTCTGGGGTTTACGTTTCAGACTTCCGGGAAGTTTTCGTTGGATTTCTCATGGTAGGTAGCCTGTGATCTTTGTGTAAGACGGATGATTTTGTCTGTCTTTGTACCTTGTAATCCTCAGCTGAGACCCTGTGCAAAGCCCTGGCTACATAGGGTAGACTTGTCAGGGTAGTGATGATGGAGTAGGGAACAATGGTGAAGCAGTTGCCAGTCATTTTATACCTCAATGCTGTTAAATTCGGTGGGCAGGTGATAAGGAAATTGTCGCGACAGCCTTAGAGTTTACTGTGATAACTCAGGAGTCACCAAATGTACTGTGGACAACTGTAAATGACTAAAAGTCAGAAACGCGTCCACAGGGAGTAGTACATACTAAATAAAATACCATCCTAAGATTAAATCTATGATAAGACTGAGAAGATCACTTCTAACAAATGCTGATTTGACATGATGCACCACTGGACCATAGCCTATGGCAACAGTACTATTTACCCAAAAGTTTGAGTAGTTGTGGCTTGATACAATAGGCAAAAATGGAATACTGAATGTGATGTTCACAATATCACTTGTATATCACTTGTGTTATGGCATGTCTTGAGTCCTGATATCTTATGAAACTGTCAAGAATGGAGAGGCAAGTTGAGAATAGAGAGCAGAAGAGAACTAGAAGACACAGAAGAGTATGAGCAAGCATATAGGGTACTCAAAGAAATTTCATGTATTATATAAATACTTACCTCTAGGAGATCATCAGCATCACCATGATAGCATACATGAATCAGTGTGATATGGAAGTGCAATATTCTTCAAATGAGTCCCTCTTGCAAGTGAGTATGATTCCGCATTTATAAACAAACTGGTGCTAAGACGAGGTCGAACATTGACTATGTGTATAGACATAGCTTGAGGGCTTTCTATACCCCAGCTCAAGAGATGACGAATTTGGGAAAATCCAATGGATCAGAATACGATGAGGGTGTTAGTCATTTCTCTATTTTTTGAGATTGGAGAACTGCTGCTTGCCACTCAATGACCTTAAATTGACTGTGGTGGTGAGATTCTGAGTTGTAGGTTAACGATAAGCAAAAATTGTTGGATACGCAGCTGGCCTATTCAAATAGGATAGGAGGACCATGGGACGCCGGCTCGGTTGTGGGAATGATGTTCCATATCCAAAGTCTAATGAATGTCTCCTCTCCCATCATGGCCCAGCTGAACGTCCACCTCACAGAATCATTTACAAACCCACCAAACTATGAATTCACTCACCACCGTCTTCGCTACACTCTCCGCGACCCCAAGAAAATACCTATCGTTCTCGTTGCATGCGGCTCATTTAGTCCAGTCACATACCTTCACCTTCGCATGTTCGAGATGGCAAGGGATTTTGTGAGGCAAAATACTGACTTTGAAATCGTCGGCGCCTATCTCAGCCCTGTAAGCGAGGAGTACAAGAAACCTGGACTTCTCTCCGCTCGCCATCGGTGAGTACACTTCTGTTGTTTTCTTGCCTGTTGTTTTTTGCGGTGTTTCGGGGACGGGTAAATCCTCTGATATTTCCAATCTGGATATATACCGGAATGACGTGCTCATGCTGATGCATGAGTCAATGTATTTTCACGTCACCTCTCACCATTCATTCTAATCTTTTCCTAGGGTCAACATGTGCACACTTGCAGCCGAAGAATCTAATAATTTACTAATGGTGGATCCTTGGGAAGCTTTTCAATCGTATCAGCGCACGGCTATCGTACTTGACCACTTCGATCATGAAATAAATACCATCCTTGGAGGAGTCACAACGCAAGATGGCGAACGCCGAACTGTTCGTCCTATGCTCCTGGCAGGCTCTGATCTCATTGCCACAATGAGTGAGCCAGGAGTGTGGAGCTACTCTGATGTACGTCGACTTATGGTGAAGATGAATCAAAAATATTTACATCACATTATTAGCTGAATCACATCCTGGGCCGATATGGATGCTTGATTGTGGAGAGAGCTGGGTCAGGGATGGACCAGGCTGTAGACAGTCTAGCACGCTGGCGGGATAACATCTATCTGATATCACAGTTGATTCAGAATGACGTTTCTAGTACGAAAGTATGTTCACTGACTTCATGAATGGACTGTTTTGCTCATATTGCTTTGCCCCACTATCAGGTTCGTCTATTTATTAGGAGGGGACTTTCTGTGCGATACCTCCTGCCAAATGCCGTTGTAGACTACATAGAACAGCACGGTTTATATCAAGATGAAGGACCAAGTTCCTCTAGTACAGATAAGGACAAGGGCAAGGATAAGGAAAGGGAATCAAATTCAGAAAGAGGAATATCCGCTTAGGAAGAAATGTATGATGTATTATATGGTGGATTTCTGTATTCATTCTCCTGTCCCAAGCTCATTTTCTCTATACCGCGTACAGACCGGGCATCCATTCTTGTTATCATGTATCGGCTTCCTATTTTGTATCTGGTATCATCGGTTTCTTCGGCAGTTCGTGCCCCTAAAGCTTCACCGAGCTCATCTCCATTACAATTTGACGCATATTCTATGGATCTTCATTAATAATTCAGATAATCGTCTGTGCCTGGTTGCTTCTACTCTTGATCTGTGTCTGCTGCTATTTACTATGTGCAATGTATTATTCCTCGTGCTTTTCAAAGTCTCAAATTACACTCTGTGGTTGATGTTGGGGTTCAGTGCGGTGGCAAACTACTTGGAAGCTTTGCTGTGCGCTTCTGATGATGGGGTGTATCCCAGGTATGACAACGTGGTTGGACATCCAGGGCCGCTTTCTATAGCAGCCAGTCCCCGAGAAGAAACATCAAGGTGGGTCCGACGATGATCCCAAAAATTACGGCTGAAAAAGGCTTGTGAAGTTCTAGGGACGGCAACGAAGCAGTGGAAAGTGTTTGTGCATCAGGATCCACTTTAAAGGCTGACGTTTCTTGTCTGCAATGAATTGACCATGCTGCACAGGCTACAATGGACTATCGCCTCGAGCAGCGCAGATATGCCTGTCATGTGTTTGAAGAACCATTGAACTTGTCTACCTTTTCTCGGTCGTTGCCGATAACCCAGGGGTTGTTCAGCATCGGATGTCAGGTAAAGTGAAGAATGCGCTCCCCAGATGCCTCGTCTTACTGATTTGCAGTCACAATGGGCTGCTTTGGTCCGCTTCTTACACAGCTTACCTGAATACGACTGTGGATCACGTCGGTCAGGTGCGTCCGCTACAATTCAATGTGGTGTCTTCCTTACCTTTTATAAATGAAAGCCATTCCCAAAGAACGAGGTTCTCGATGCTGCATTAATCTCTAGAAGCTCCGCATCACATCCGTTTTATTGATAAAAGGTCTTAGAAACTAGTCGTCCGTCCTTGGTCCTCTGTCGGGTGGCCTCATTTCGGAGTTCATGCTTCTAATCCGGAACATTGGATCTTATTTTATCAGCGCCCTTGGTATCTCTAGGCTCTTCATTCCTAGTAGCATGGGATGTCAAGCGTCTGTCAAAAACAGCCATGAAATATGCACGTCTAACGCTGATGCTGCTTTCCGAGCAAATATGAAAGCTCACGATGATATTGAAGAACGACTTAACGAGGCCAGGTGCTTGGTTCATTCCGTTGAGGAAGATAAGCTTATGTAAGTCATTGTGTGCCACAGCTCCACATGGCATTTGTTCTGAAACTAATGGGGTTTCCCGTCACTGCGTAGCCGTCGCATTGATTTCAGGATATTGCCATTGTTGGGGTTGTTGTATGCTATCGCACTGATTGATAGGACTAACCTTAGTATTGCACGCACTGCGGGGATGGACCGTGATTTGGTATGTACCTTCAATTTCGCCTCGGCGCCGTTATTTGCGGCAGAAGACTTACTCATGGTTTTGTACAGGAGCTGAGCAAAGGATCCCGATACAGCATCGTGTCATTTGTCTATTTTATTCCTTACACCATCCTGTGGGTGCCATTTAATCAACCCTTTATCCTTGGCATCAATCTATATTGAGTGCCTAGCAAGATTCAGAGTAGTGCCATTGAGATACTAACATGTTATTACAATCATTAGCCAATTTCCCAGTACTGCTATCCTTCGTAAACTCGGGGTCAGTAATTGGCTGACATTTTGCGTTGTTTCATGGGGGGCCGTTCAATTGGCAATGGGTTTCGTGCCATCTTGGGAGCACCTCGCCCTCTGTAGAGTGTTGCTCGGAGCCTTTGAGGTGCTAAATGCCCTTATCAGCCCTAGAATGAAACGCTGAGGACGGACGCTAGGCCGGCTTCTTTCCCGCTTTGGTGTTTGTTATTACGACTTGGTGAGATGCCTACACTGTATTGAACAATTTTTATTGACGTGATCAACGCTGTCCATTGGACCACAGGTATACTCGACATGAAGTCCAAAAGCGGTAGGGAGTGTTGTACCTCCGCAATTTGCTTTCCTTGATGTATCCATGTTTTTGGTGCCCTCATTTGGAATATGAAGGCTTGGAGCATTCTATCTTGTATCCATCCTGACGGGCGGGTTTAGCCCTATTTTCGCGTATGTCTTAACTCTCCCTGGCAGGAAGCGGAACATTCCAGTTTGGGCCTGGATATTTGTACGCTTCAAATCCACTGAAACCACCCCTAAATCCTGATTTCAGTTGACTAGATCGTTGAAGGAGCGATTACCATTATATTTGGCGTAGTATCTTGGTTCTTCATACCTGACTTTCCGGATCAGAACACATTTCTGACAAGCGAGGAGACGAAACTTGTACTTGAGCGTGTAGAACGGGATCGCGGTGACGCCGTCCCTGATGAGCTAACTTCAAGGAAGATCATCCTGCATCTCTGTGACTGGAGAATGTGGGTGTTTGGTGAGTCCTATCTTGTGACACAAATACCGAAGATCATGATAGCCCCCATAGGCTTGATGTATTTCTGCGCAACAGTTCCAGCGTATGCAATTGGGTATGTACAGTGGATACTCAACGGACACTATCCCACTCAGTATTGATACACCATTCATTAGATTCTTCATCACGGTCATACTTCGTTCCATGGGATGGTCGATTCAACAGTCCTTACTTTTGGTAGAATCTTTACTTAACAGATGCTTTCCTGAATCTGATTTCCATACTTGATCCAGAGCGCACCCCCATATGTCTTTGCAGTACGTCATTGTTTGGGTCTCGTATCCTTTTCTTATTGATAGTCGGACGGTAATCAGGCTATAAGCATAATGTTCTTCTCATGGTTGTCCGATAAGTATAAACATCGAGCAGTTTTTATTGCTCTCCAGACTGGCCTCACCCTACTCGGGTTGTTTCTAATGGGTTTTGTGAACTCTGCGTCGTTGAGATATTTTGGTATGCCATCTCTCATGGTCCTGACACCGGGGTATTTAGGAGAGCAGCTCATCTTACTATTATCAAGGCATATTTATGGCCAATGCCGGATCTGCTGGCTGTATTCCTGGTATACTTGCATATGTGAGTGCTACTATATCAAGACTGCCGGAAAGACGTTGTCTTACCGGACATCTCGTTTCCAGTCAGCCAACAACACCATCTCACATTCTAAACGCGCTGTGTCTACCGCGATGATAGTTTCCTTCGGAGGATTAGGCGGTATTTTTGCTACGACGGTCTTCAGACAGATTGATTTCCCTCGTTACCTTATGGGAATTTACGCCACCATCACGTGTCAGTTGGTTCTTCTGATTCTACTCATGGGGACGACCATATTCTTCAGACGAGAGAATCAGAAGGCACTTTCGGGATGTCATGTGGATGAGACAAGAGTTTTGTACACTTTGTGATGAGTTTGTATCAGAAAATATTTCATTGGCTATGCGGACTCATTGTAGTCTTGGACTTTCTGCGAATTATGTTCTAGCCACACCACACTGTAAGCGCTTCGTGCGTCCCATGATTGACTCAACTGCTTTGAATTTTGGTTCCTTTGAATTTTGGCTCCTCCATTCAGATTTAGTGTCCAATACCCAAGTTTCTGTTGCATTATCGATCCATTTCTTCTTGGACTTGGATTGGCACAAATTATGATGACTTAATGATTTGTGTGCACTATCTGACAAGCAAGTTATGGGTCTATTCCCAGTGTTTGAACTCAAAGTAAGTTTATTGTTTCCTTTATCCTTGTTTATGCTGGGATAATCTAGTGAAATATGTTCTTTTATCTGGACACTACTGGAGACTATATTGTAAAAGACTATATTGTAAAAGACTAAAACCCACTAGATATTCAGATATGCAAAAACATTATTTTCCATACCAGAAAATATTTTAGATAATGTTTCCACAATAATTAAATAGTATGCTGCATAATATGGATATTGACTTTTGTTGTTGAATAAACATTCCACTTATTCATACTCATGCTGTGATTAGCTGTATGTACAGTACTTGCAATGAGTTGCTCAAGTGTCATCTATTTATATTAGTGATATGTGTTGTGAAGCATTCTACTTACTAAGCATATAGCCCACAATCAGTAGTACTAACTAGGTAGCCAATGTAAAATTTCTTGCATAGATTAAACTTCTACCAATACTACTTGTCTTCCATCATTGCTTGCTCTTTCTCAGCTCTCCATTAAAGTATACACTATAGGTATGTTATATGCCAAGTCTACCCATTTGGAAGATATATCCCCATGGTGACACTGCCCCTCAACATCCATGACATAAGCCCATCCTCTGTGACAGCCATCCTTTTTGCGACATGTTCCCAGGACAGTGATGTAACAATCTGCTAGATATCCAGTCTTCTATGATGGGAATACTCCTATTCAACTCAGTCTTCCATGACAGAGTCTTACTTTACTCCTGTCAGTGTCTCATCACTGAAACCTCTGCTTGGAGCAATAGGGGCTATACCACTGAAACCCTGAAGCATCTCCTATATTACCTACTTGTATATAAGACTAGTAGTTACACTATAATTTGCTAGTCTGATAATCAACAAAGATAATCCTTATTGAACTTGATCTTTGGTGTTCAACAGTAACATACTAATTAGCACTCACTTCCATCTCAGACTTCATTCATTCATTTGAAGTTATAACCATACAGCAGACAGATGATGCAGTATATAAGCTAAAGCCAAGGTTGTTCCACAAGTTCATGTTACCAAGCACAGAGTTTACACACTCCACACATCTCTGAGCCAACCTCATGGACTTTCATCTTCCAGTGTAAACTGTGTCTGACAAGGTAAGTGGTTGCCAGTTGTCCACACTGTGCATCATGCTGCTATACATTCTGTTTCTTTCAATAGATTATAGGCCCCAGTTGTTTTAATCTTTAGTTAGCACTTTTTTAGGCTGCTTTCTATTGATGGGAAGGACTTGACCAACTCTACTAGTGAGCTGCTACCTTGTTGCTTTTAGGCCTATTATGGATTGAGCTGATTCTAAATTGCTCTATGCCTATAAAATCCTCTTACATCTTACATGTGCTAATGGCTCATCACTGATTGGGTTAAACATTTTTACTTTAGCTGACTGCATTTGCTTCCTAATTTATGTTGATTATATTCACTACAGTAATGGCTAACTTTATTGCTTGTTAGGCACAGTTCACACTGGGGTAGAAGTCCACAGAATGGACTTGGAGATGAGCAGACTTGTGGAATGACCTTGGCTTCAGCTTATGTGCTGCACCATCTGTCTGCTGCATGGTTGCAACTTCAGATGATAGGAAGAAGTCCAAGATGGAAGTGAGTGCTGATTGGTGTGTTGCCATTGAACACCAGAGATTGAGTTCAATAAGAGTATCTTTGTTGATTATCAGACTAGCAAATTACGGTGTAACTACTAGTCTTATATACAAATGGAAAGTATAGGAGATGCTCAGGGTTTCAGTGGTAAAACCCCTATTATCCTAAGTGGAGGTTTCAGTATTGAGACACTGACAGAAGTAACTCTGTCATGGAAGACCAAGTTGAATAAGAGTATCTCCACTGTGGAAGATGGAATACCTGGATGGTTGCAGCACTGCCATAAGACATATTGCAAGAAAGGTAGCTGTCATGGAAGACAGGCTTGTATGATTTGGAGATGATTTCACTGCAGGAATGTAATTTCCAGACAGGTGAACTTACATATGACAGTATTCCCTCCTTGGAACTGAACCTTTGAAGTTCTATTGAGTTTACCCAAAAATCCCATGATGGTACCTAGGTCAACAATACATAAACAAAAAAAGAAGTTTTTTGCTCTTGTTTCTGTATCATTATGTCTTTCCCCACCCACTCTAATATTTCACAAGACAATACCAAGATTCTTGAAAAGCAGCAGCAAGAGATACAGTGGAGGCACAAAGAAGAGCAGCAGCTCCTGCTTCAACTTGAGGAAGTGGTGAGGTTATATTGGGCTGAGCATACAGCTCAGAAGGCAAGGAGGGAAGTGGAGGAGAAGACCCGGGAGGAAGCTGAGAGACAGAGGGTTGCAGAGGAAGAGAAGAAGAAGAAGAGAATGTTGGAGTATCTCCAACAACTCTGAGATGAGGTGCTAGAGGAAGAGGCTATCCTATTAGAGAGGGCTGAAGAATCCCAGGTCATGAGATCTAAGTACAAGGAAGTCATTGCCAGAAACGAGGAGGAGCAATGGCCCTCTAAGAGGACTAGAGGGAAGCAACCAGAGAAGTATCACAGAGGTGCCACAGTGAAGATGGGGGATGTTAATCCCTGTGAGAGATGTGTGAGTGCCAGACAGGATTGCCTGGTGCATTCCTCAATATGAGTATTTTTTTGTTATACTTATTATTATTTTTTTAATAATTTTCTCTTTTATAGCCGATTACTTGCATATGCTGGGTATATCGCCCTCAAGTAGCAGTATGTACCCCACACCAATACCAACACCCTGGCCATAATCCCCACTTATGGTGAGATTCTAAGTGCTATTGAAAAGGCACTCTGGAAACTTGTAGAGGAGTACCAAGGAGTCGGAAGGTCCCTTTAGGACTTGGTAAAGGGCCAAGAGAGGAACATGGCCCAGTTGGAAAGGATTGGGGCCATGATGGGGTA
>Ga0157368_1000436_pt1 | contig 19535 bp, 19 predicted proteins | sample AttbisABBM3_FD_113146 | JGI IMG/M metagenome (GOLD analysis project Ga0157368, IMG submission 113146) | Fungus gardens microbial communities from leaf cutter ant in Botucatu, State of São Paulo, Brazil - Atta bisphaerica ABBM3 | ecosystem: Host-associated > Fungi > Mycelium > Unclassified ...
AGAGACTCCTTGTTGAGTTCTCTTGTGAATTCCCCACTTGATATCCAACTAAGAGATTTACCATTTGTGTGATCATTTGTCTTTGTGATAAGTGGTTGCCACAACACAAAGCTATGGAAGGAGCTCAAGAAACGATGAAGAAGCAGTTTGATAAAAAGAGAAGAAACACACAAGGACTGCAAGAAGAAGAAAACATATGGTTGGAAGCCAAGAACATTCATTTGAACAAACCCTCAAAGAAGTTGGACCAGAAAAGATATAAACCTTTTAAAATCCTAAAGGCGATTGGACAAGAAGCATTTTAACTAAAACTTCCAGAAGGATGGATGATACACAATGTGTTTAATGAAGACCTGTTAATATGATGTCGAGAATCATATTACAAAAGACAACACATGGAACCAGCACCACCTCCAGACATTATTAATGAAGAAGAAGAGTATGAAGTGGAAGAAATTAGAAAGTATCAAAAGAAGGGATGGGGAATTTAATTCCTGGTGCACTGGAAAGAATACAGAGATGAACACAATCAATAGATAGCGGAATCAGTGTTGCCTCATGCAAAAGGCATGATAGAAGACTATTGGGCAAGAATTTCAAGTCAAAATCTATAAAAGAGGGGGGTAAAACTCCATTTCAATAATTCAACACCCAACCATCAAACAATATGTCTTACTTGACCATCAACTACTTGACTGCACCCACTTCTCTGAACCCATATGTATCAAGGAAACTCAACAACATGGAAGAAGCAAGAATGATGAAAGAAGAAAGGAATGATTGGACGAAGATGTATCATAAAATGTTGAAAGGATTGGAAGCAATAATAGATGTGCAGAAACAAGTGAGAGACATGATGAAGATAGCAGCAGAAACAAATACAACAATTATGGAGATGGAAGACACAATTTTGAAGGCCAGTACCAATAACCAGGTTATCAATGCAACGAACATTACAGGGGTATCTGAAGACCTTCGATACTTTCAAAGCGACATGGAAAACTGGGTATTTCAGATTTAACAGATGCTAGCCGACAAGTTGGACACATACAAAGGAAAGGGGAATGTTTATGTGGAAGACAACATTAAAGAAATTCAAGAATTATTTAAAGAAGAAGAAAACAAGAAGGAAGGGGGACATATAGAAGAAGAAGAGGTTATATTGGTCAAACCATATGAGGTGTCAAAATCCAGTTCATTGACGACATCAACAATGAGTTTTATAACAGATGAAGTCAAAAACCTTCTAAAGTACATGAAGTTTGTATGGAGTCCAACGCAAACCCAATTATTCCAACCACTGCCACATTACCAGTCTCTTAAATCCAGAGAAGAAGAAAATCCTGAATTTTGGAAAGAAGTTGCAATGGCTTTTGTAGATCAAAAGCACAACACTGAAACAGCAAGAAATGGTTACCAAATTGTTATGTTTCAAGGAGGTCCACTGCATGAACTCTATTTTATAGCCATTGACAACAGAGAACAAGCCATTATCAGGCCCAGCAAGAAAACAGTGGCGACATATGTGGTAGAAGAATTGGAGGTCCTAATATGATTCATGAGGACATGAATGCTAAAACGGGGGTATTGTTACGATTGACACCTTCTGGATGCAGCATGGATATAGGCAAAGGGTAATGACGACATGATCAGCTGCGCTGCATGTAGCTCAGTCAGCACCTCATGTAATAGGTGTACTGTCCTTGCTTCATCCTCATGTACTCCAGACACTTGCCTCATGGACTAGTTGTATATATAGCATAGATACTACTCTGTAGTCCTTATGCTTTACCAATTGAACTTCATCCCTATTCCTCCTCAAGTCTTTGCCTAAGTTGCAACCTAAGCCAAGCCTAAGGTCGTAACACCAAGTTTCCAAGTCCCATTCCAAAATATACAACCAATGTGACTAGTAAAGGTGCAGCATACAACCTAAAGCCAAAGATCATTCCAACCCATCTTCTGCATTTTCAGATAATATACTAATTACTTATTTGGACTTCTGAGATACCCTATTATATCTTAGATAATGAGGTGTGAACTGCATCTAATAGTATATGATAGTATCTAAAGCAGTACAACAGACAATGTGGTTATTATTCTTCTTTGATAAAGCATTCTTCCCATAAAAACAATCCATTATATTGTTTATTGACAATAACAGAGCAATTGACATGACAAAGATTTACCATGGCCACAAGAGAGCAAAGCATATTGATGTACAGTATCATTTCACTAAGGAGAAAGTGGAGATAGGGAAATTTATATTTCTAGTAAAGACAATATAGTAGATCTATTAATGAAGCCACTGCCACAGGACACTACAAGGGATTTCACAATGGATTTGGGACCATGGGAACTAATGGAGATAGGAGAGTAAGAAGAGTAGAGAGAGTAAACAACAGAGACTAGTCTCTCATACAACCATCTTGCCTGAGGAAGTGTTGGCTGAGGTGTGATATTGTGAAGACAAATTTTCTTTTTTTTCATTTCATTTCATTTTAGTTTCACTGTCTATTTTCATAATACCAATCAATTACAACCAGTCAATAGTCTAACAGACTGCTAGATGACACTTGGACCATAACTATATAGTTTATGTGTCTGAAATTTTAATGCATATAAAAGGACTTAGAAGTAGAGCAGCAAACTTTACCCATTTTACACATATTAGTGTTAGACTGAGCATATATTTCAATACTTTATATTAGTGTCTCTATAATATAATTTAGGTTTTCCTGAAGCTTGAAGCACAAACTACATGCCTCCACTATAATTGCTTTAATAAGTATACTACAAAACAATCTACAAGTAAATATTTACAATGCAATTTACTACTAACAATATATTTAAGGGGTCTATGTGTTCATACACTACAAGCATTCTCAATCACCTCTGTAGCTATGTGGCACACCCACAAACACCAAAATACTAAGGCCATTTGCAAAGTCTGCACTCGACATTTCATAGATAAATTTCTATCCTTGATTAATACTCCATGTCATTTTCTCATGGACTTTCATCCAAGTGTGAACTGTACCTGACACTTTACCAAACAGCTTTCTAAGGATATCCACAACTTTGGTCTTTTTTTCATCTGAGAAATTTTTTTTGTTAGGTCAAGGTTTGCTGAGCATCAAGAAAGCAGAGAGGAAGGTCATGATGGTTTTGATAAAAAGTATTGTGTAAGTTGAAAATAAGAGAGTGACACATAGTGAGATTTGGGTAGCTTCAATCTTATAAATCTTATATTGCAAAAGCCTCGGTGTTTAGAAACAATGAGGTATATTGAACCAGATCAAAGCTAGATGGACCCCCATGTTAGCATCCATATTCATCCCGCAAGACTCGGCAGGAAAGGGAAATTGCGTTACACTACCTGTGTATCCCTCAAAACTATTGTTGGCACTCTTGCCCTCCAACATTTAGCTTTGTGCAGCCATGTATCAATATTAACTTCATCTAGCCTCGCATTTCGGAAAAAATGTCTGTGAACGAGAGACATCTAGTGACAGTCACTGTGAACTCAGGAATAACCAGTCTTTTATGCTCTTGTATACTTAGAACAGGTTCCCTGCACTACGTCATCCTCAAAAGTTGTCTCGCATGATCAAAGCATATGCACAACTTGTCGTTCAAGATGATGATGCCGAAAGCAGAAGGCAGACATAGGAGGAACTTCCGGGATTTGTTGGTCTGGTTAGAAATAGTTTGCGAAGACCGTGTGTTGAAGGATACTTAACGAATATTCGGTCTCGCCCCTTCTGTCTATCTGCAACAAAACGAGCCATTCACATGAAGTCTGTAATGATTTCTGAACTTTACCTTTCTCCTCGAGTGAATGCCTTCCACTCGTCGTAAGTGCTCATTGCAGCATGGTATGATGATTCAGCCTGGTTGAATTGAGTGATCCAGATTTTAGAGGCTTTGGATGGAAGATAGCCCTCCAATCGCAGATCTGTTTCATAGAACAATGTGGACTGCACACCCGATCCAGAATGACTGGACATGTTATGATGCAGAGATGAACCAAGCTCAAAATAAATATACACCAAATTCGGGAAAATATGTGTCTTGTGTTTTCACGAGAGAAACATCTTTCATCGCCTGTCTAGACTCGGGATTATTTCCATGGGTCAAAAATTACCTTTCCGACCTCGCCCTTGTCGAAAGCGCGATAGCTTTCCGCTGCCTGACTAAAGTCGACTATCCGATCAATCAGACTAGCCGTTTCTCCGACCTTACCAAAGACGTCCTGCCGTTTGACTGTTCAAGGATCACTAAGTAGGCTCAAAGGCCGAAATTTTGCTACAGACTCACCAAGAAGATCAAAAGCCAAGGGAAACATCGCACGAGCGGGACATCGACCAAAATCGAAGGAGACGTTCTTGTTATACAGCTGGCGGCCAGTCACAGGGAGGAATGGTGTACCATGCACCCCCACAGACACAATGACACCGAAAGCCCGAACAAGTTCATACCCAAGATTCAAAGCATCTGTGTTTCCAACAACCTACTACGTGGTGAACAAAGCAACGAAGCCCGGTGAACGCCAAAAGCCTACCTCCAAAACAGCTGTTGTACCGATACCATTGGTCCATTCCTGAACTCTGGTTTTGGCCTCATCGATAGAGAGAACAGCAAACTCTCCAGCCCCTTTCCCTGCATTGTCTATGGTGTTGTATACTGCCTTCATCTTTTCCCGGCGAGATTGAATTGGGTCGATGGCAACAATCCGGAACGGAATATTGCGAGTTGCAAGGACATCTAACATACTGACAGTGGCACAAACACCAACGGGACCCAGGCCGATGATTGCAATTGTCAGTATCCGGTCAGAATCAGTCAAACCGACTTCGTTCCCGGATACTTCGTCCCGAGAGAAACAAAGAGGCCAGGGTTTTCCAGTGATCACCGGAGCAACTTTGGGATGATTGATAGCTTGTAGGGCTGCAAAAACCCCGGTTGGTAAGATGTCGGCAAGTAGGACGAGAGAACTATCAGAGATAGTTGAGAGAGCTATTTGCTTGACATTGCTTGGCAGAGCACTGGACCACGTTGAAGGATTGCTTAAGTTGAACAATGTGCCCCCAGCTTTCGGAACGCGCACATATTGTGCCTGCCCCCCTTCAAGCGCAGGCGAACCGAAGAGGAATCCGTCAGGGCAGCGGCCCGTATACCCCAGACGACAAACACTGACCAATGAGAAAATTAGAGAGTCCAATGATTTGATGTAACTAGAACCCACTGGCATTCCCCACAATTCACAGTGAATGGAGACACAACTTTATCGTTAATTTTCAAACTAGAGTATAACGCGGGCCGACCCTGGGTGTTCGGGTTGAAACTTTCTCCTAAGGCAACGACCTCACCGATAAATTCGTGACCGCAGGTATGTCTATCCACTTCGATCAGATCCCTGCTTTATCGTAAGTCACTGAATTCGTACACTTGGTTGACACCTCCGTGACCTCGATATATGTGGAGGTCACTACCTATTCAATGCTTGATTGAGATGTCACCAATACTACTCAGGATTCTCTAGACTAACCACAAAGAGCACCCAGCTGGATCGCTCAATCGATCTCAACTATTTCCAATCATCCAATAGAATCACCTACCTTGACCTTCACGATGGCATCGTCAGGATGCTGGATTCTATAAACATTGTTCAATGCTATGATATAGCCAACCCGAAGGTTGACCCATACCTTGGAACAGGCACTTCCTCGACTCGGATATCGTACGAGGGAGGATGCCAACGAACCGCTTTCTGAATGTTGGGCAGGGTCTGAGGGGGGGCCATAGTCATATGGTTGTGGAGAAGACACTGGGAACGTCGTGAATTATATCACCAGTTAGGAAGGACTCCATTGTAGGATTATAGCTGTGGTCGTATAGGGGTTCCTCACCACCAAATTGGGGATCACTTCTCCACGCCAAATTTACGGAGTGTCTAGGAACAGTTAATTCGCTCCTGCTTAATGGTACAACGGTTCATCAGGTTATCGGACCGGAAACGGACCGGGAAATCCAGCCAGCTGATGAGAACTAGCAGAAGTCATGGAGATACCCCGCGTTCTCTCGCGACATTGAACTTCCTGGTAGTCAAAGTACGCTGATGAGCAGTCGAAGTATGACCTATTTTCTATAAAAGTTCTCGGCTAATTTTTGGTCAAGAGCTGAAACGGAAATGCGCTGGCTCTCTGCTCTAGCTTCGCTCTCATTTGCTACCTTCGGATATGCTGTCGTTGGCCCTGGTGTCGTGACTGGTAACACAGCCGTTCATGATCCAACAATGTGCAAGGACAATTCTGGCAAATATTTCGTTTTTTGTAAGCCGCTCGTGTGCAAAGATCGGAGTTTTCTGTAATTCAGACTGAGTCCTCTTGAAAGCTACGGCTGTTGGTATAGAAATCAGAACGTCTACAGACCGAACTGCTTGGACTCTCATCGGAAAAGTGTGGCCAAATGGTGCCTCCTGGACCGACCAGTATACTGGTACATCCAATGGGTGAGTTTGAGCACAATTTCCGGGCACGGTACGCAACTTACCACGTTGAATAGTAATCTTTGGGCACCAGATTGTACCGTTGTCAACGGGCAATTCTTCGTGAGTTGTCAGATACTTTCCATTGTCTTATCTCCTCATCCATTTACCAGCTCTATTATGCCGCATCCAGCTTTGGGTCTCAGAATGTAGCTATAACCTTTCCACTGAGTACCAAGCTTGCTTACCTACTTGCTCATAGTCAGCTATCTTTTTGGCCAAGTCATCGACGGGAATGCCAGGTATTCTTGAACTTCCAGCCACTATGCTGTTGGTTCTTATTTTGAAATCAGGCAGCTTTACCCATGTCGGTATGGTCACTTCCACGTCGAGTGCTAACGACTACAATGTAAGTACGATAATGCGATTCTCAGCACTTTATAGTTAACCCTTTCCAAAGGCAATTGACCCCAAGTGAGTGCAAGTCAGCCCCTATGGCATCTCGACGCTCACCGCTGGAGTGATCTTCCAGTCTTCTGATTGGTGGGTCTGCGCATGTCGGCTCTTTCTATACTTATTATCTAACACATCCACCAGACGGCAGCAATTGGTACCTCTCCTTAGGCAGCTTCTGGACTGGCATCAAATCTATGAAGTCAGTTAAACCGTCCTCAAAAACCGTTATTGATATTCTGACGTCCATTCTGACTCTCAGCATTAATCCTTCTTCGGGTTTACTCCGGGACAGCAGTGTCACCTCTCTTGCCACACGTACTGCTAACAGTGGTGCCATCGAAGCTAGTTCTATATTCAAGTTTAACAATCTCTATTATCTCTTCACTAGCTGGGATAACTGTTGCCAAGGAACTTCAAGCACTTACAACATTCGTGTTGGGCGTTCTACTTCGTGAGTTCCCTCCCCTACTTCGTAATGTAGGTTATGGGCTTAGGTGTTTTGTCGACTTAGACCAACAGGTGGATTCATTGATCAAGCTGGTGTATCCCTGTTGAATGGAGGTGGTACTCTTGTTTTGGGCTCCCATGATAGCGTAAGTTGGAGGAAGCACCCTTTATCTCGAGCCTGATGGTAACAAATGGATCAGATCATTGGGCCTGGTGGCCAAGATCTCCTATTGGATGCTGATGGCCCTATCCTGATCTACCGTAGGCATTTTCATTCGATCAGCTGAATACCCTCCTTGACCAGAATACTTGCAGATTATTACACTCCCTCTGGGAGCTTCGTGAGTGACATTACTAATACCTTTCCTCATACCTGACGACGAATCACATTGCAGCTTGGGATCAACAGACTCGATTTCTCCAGTGGCTGGCCTGTCGTTGTTTAATACATCAGATCAACGACATTCACGAGAAAAGTGACTGGAGGTCCCAAGTTCAGTAGGCTCACCAGATCTCTTTGTGTATTCAGCATGGGCTATAATTCTCAATTCTAAGTGTATGACAGAACAAACAAAACAGTGAATAAGGAAGCAAGCTGCTGCCACCACTACTGAACCTATGGTATACTCGACACTGAGACATCTGAAACAAAATCACCAGCTGCAGCAGCGAGCAAAAACTTCTCAACGACCGCTTTTCCTTTTTGCAAATTAACTAACGATATACGTTCATTAGGCAAGTGGGCTTGATCCTGTTGACCAAGATCATTCAGCATGTGATTGAAAAGGATTATATCAACTTACGGAGCTCTGACCCATAGGTAAATGTAATGCATGACACTTGAACTCCTTCTCCAACCACGGCACCGAAGGAATCGACTATAGGTAAAAATTTTATTGATAGCCCTAGAAACCTTTAAAAGAACAAGGACTTACACCACCTTCTCGGATCCGTAATGGCTCCACACTCCATTCTTCTTTTACTGCATTCGCCAATGCCTTGAAGTACGGATCATCAAGCTCACCCAACCACCAATCCGCCGTATGCACGACTTCGGCCTATGTTGTCCCTTGAGCATCTCCTGCTAAGAATCAGTTAGGGATACTTACTTGAAGCTGATTGGGGCTATTGAATCCATTAAATGTCGATTTCAGGAAATCAATTAAAGACTGGGTGATGGTGTCTAAATCTTGATCAGGTACAATGCGCAAGGATATTTGGGCTTTGACTATGCTAGGAATGACTGTTGAGTCTTAATGAAGTTATTAAATCAGGGAACAATCATGAATATATATATCGCAAATCTCACTCCTTGGCCCGCTAATTTCAATATTATGTATCGTCAGAGACGGTTCTCGCCATTTCGAACGCAACAATGAAGCGGGTTTTTGTGTAACCTCTGAAAGTAACTTATAGAGCTTTTCCTCTTCCTCGGTTTGGGGCTGTACTTGGTCATCTGGCATTCGAAGTCGGTCCATTTGATTGGAAAATGAAGCAGGTAGATGCTTACAAAACTGAGATATTTGAATACGCCCCTGGCCATCAGTAAGGGTAGCCAAAAGTTTAACCCTTCCACAAGGATCTAAGCGTCTCGTACTCCAGAAGCAACAAAATGGGGGACCTACATGTCGACCATAGGTTCTGCAATCGCACCACCCTCAATTCCCGAATGCAAGTCTGGCATTGCACTTGAGATCTGCAGATGAACATATCGACCACAAAATCTGAGGAGCAGGAGAAAGTAGACATACTAAAAGATTACAGTGAACGACCCCTCTAAAACCATAGGTCAAACACGCCCTATCCTCAGCAATCCATGTGGAGTTACTAAGAAGGACCAGTTATACCAATCACTATGCATTAACAGAGTGTAAAAGCTCACCTGACGAGGATTTCATCAATATGCCCAATATTGTCTTTGTGTTTCCTGACCGTCTCTCCAAATCTAGGGCTACCAATTTCCTCTTCACCCTCAATTAGAAACACCAGATCTACTCCTAACGCTCTTCGCGCAAGAAGATCAGCCGCGGCACATGCAATAGCAAGAATAGGACCCTTGTCATCTGCCACTCCACGTCCGTAGAGATATCCGTTTCTGCCCATTAAGGTAAATGGATCAGAACTCCAGCCTTCCAAAGGCGCTGGGATAACATCGTAATGTCTAAAGAATGTCACGAATGGTCAACTCCCCGAGTAAAGAAGGGGAAGGACTTGATGTGAACAAACCCATATAGCAAGATCCGAGGAAGGGGTTTATCGCCCTTGCGACCTGCGAATGTACCAAGCACAATAGGGTTTCCATCCTCGCCTGTAGGAAGCTGCTTGGTAGTCAGTACATGCGACAGTAGAAGAGGAGGGTAACCACAAGTGTTGTTTGAGCGCCCAGTTGTGCGAGGCACTTTTTCAACCAGATAGCGGCTTTACGACAGTCTTCTTTGTGTGTAGGTTGTGAGCTAACACTCGGGATTGTGACGAATTTACTGAGTGCATACATCAGTGTCCCTGAGGATAAAAAGCTCTTAGTTCTGTAATCAAAAATAATACTTGCATCACATACCAGATGTTGAATCTTTTTCAGGTGATACAGTGTCAAAGCTGATCAGCTCGCCCGTTGTAGGTACCCTTTTCGGCATGGTAAGCTCCCAGACCTGCATACAAGGCGCGTGAACAACTAGAATGAAATCAAAACAATCTTATCTACTTTGATATTAGAGTCACTTCCACCAGTAACGAGACAAAAACCTCCACCACTGCGTTTAGTGATGACAGATGAAAGGATAATCCCATCGTGTGCTTTCCAGGAAGCCAAACAGTCGAACGAAGTAGACCATTGCTTCAAGTGTCGTGTGAGAATTAAGTATCTCACGAATCGGGCGTGCTCACTTTCACACAACCCCCTGCCGAGAAGGTATAGAGATCACCATTGAATACAGACAAGGACAAAATATCGACACCCTGTGATCAGACAGAACCTGAACGTGAGTATATGAGTACTATCAAGGCAGGTATTGTTCACCTCTCGAACGATGATAGTTCGGATGGATGTCTTGGTTTCGAGATCAAGAATTTTGACATACCCATCCTGGCACCCAGCAGCAATAGTATCACCTCTAGACACAAGGGCAAGAACAGCACCGTGTCCACAGTCGAATTCATGGATCAGGGTCGGGGTTTGAGTCGAACAACTCCAGAGCTATTTACAACTGTGAATGCTAAAATGGCTAGCTGTCAAAATTCAAATAGCGCACTTTGACTTTCTCATCGCCACTGCCTGTCGCAAGACGCACGCCATTTTCGTCATCTAAGACGATCATGCAGTATACATAACCCCAGTGTGCAGAATCAAGAACATTAGACGTCGGGATTTTGAAATATGCCTGTGGAACTTGGATGTCGTTGTAAGTATCAGAGTCTGGACTTTCTCGGCCTGAGTGGTGGCCGTTACGGGCATTTATATCCGCGGGTTTGCGTAGGTATTGGGGATAACTGTCAAAAAATTTATGTGCCTTGCGAGATGTCGGGGTAGTGTGTCCACTGGAAGTTGCATCTAGCAGCAAAGTAGATAATTCAGATGGAGGGGGTGAAGGACTGAAGTGGAACCACTGGAGCGAAGTGTTCTGGCAGCCAACATGGATTATTTGAAGGGTTGGGGACCAGGCCAGCGAAAAGAGATCACCCGAGCAGATTTCGAGGCAGGGTTCAATGACATAGAGTGGGGACAGTGTTTTGGTGCACCAAACCTGATAGATGTAAGCATGTGTGTGCCTGCAGATGAGGCCCTAGCTCACTCGAATCCTACTGTCTCCTGCGCATACGGTAAGCTCATCGACATTAAAGTACTGGGATGAACACACCTCCTGAACTAAACAACCAGTTTCTGTCTTTCGCATACTCTAACGCGAGAACACTTCCAGTATGGCCGCACAGGGTAGCTTTCAATGAGAAAGTCCTTTTGTCCCAAACCTGAGGGACCGGTCAGTCAAATAGTCTGGATGCTTGTAAGGCGATATGTACCAAAATGTCACGGTTCTGGCTGCCAGAGAATATGTAGTCATCCGTGGCAGCAAGACTGAGGACAGAACTCTTGTTCTCCTGGAGAGAGTGGAGGAGACGCGGGAGTTCCTGACCATTATGGAGATCGCGGGCAAGGGAGGCTGGTTTCATGTGAGATGGGAGTTTGCGTAGAAGAGGAGGATTTACGGTGCAGCGGCATCTGGGCAGGTGGCGAGCGGAGCATGGGGCTTACGGCAATTATGGTCGATATGACGAGCGGTTCTGCCAAATGTTCTCTCCTTCAGACTCCGATGACCCTTTTCCATTTCCTCGCCTCGCGTATGTATCCTATCTTCAATGCTATCTCTGTTAATCATCCTCAGAGAAATCCCAAGCCGAGCGGAAACGGCCGCGGACTTTTCCCTGCCACGGTTCTAGACTTGACAAGATTAAGAGTGTATTTATACTGCGCGTGCTCTGCTATTTCTGACACCGCGTCTTTTTAAGCACTATCAACCACTGACTATTCAACCAGTTCCCACCGAGTTAACGTCCGAAGACGAACCACAACCCCAAGTCCAAACCTAGTAATGTTCCACTGACAGACCTTTGTTCGAAATGGCCTTGCTCTCGAGTAAAAATGTTGACATTGGTCCGTCTCCGCTTTCTAACCACGCTACACCTCCAAGTGGTATGCATCATCCACCTCAGCAAACGGAAGAGCAGTAGCTATTGATCAAACGGATACGATGAGAAGAGGGGGAAGGGAAAGAAGATATTTTGAAGAACTGATTTTGCAGCAAGAAGAGGCTCCAAATCACGCCTCCGAGACAATCATATTCACCTTCTCCTGTGTTAATTGTGCCAAGTCGATAAATCTCCACCCCACCCCCTCGGTCAAAAAATCTTCAGAGTTTTCGGGTATCATCATCTTTTGTGTTCATTGAAAAAAGTAGGCACTGTTCAACGCCTGAGCAACTCCCCTTATCTCTTTCGCCGGAAGCAGAAGAATCAGCAAAACTCTTGCAGTCTATGTATAACGATATCTTCCGAAATATGCCTGATCCCGAAGGCGATTTTACCTGCGTAGTGCTTTTCCGTTCAACATTCAACTCCCGCCTCATCCAGTTACTATAATCATAACCCCTTGCTTCGAACCTTTGACATGAACTCAACCCCAGCACCTCCTCTTCTTATGCCGTTATTCTTCGAAAGAGCCGGACAGGTACTGTTTCCACCCCAAGAATCGAGATTAATCGTATCCATGTTCCCAAAACCAATCTCTCTTAGTCAATCGGAAGCGACAATCTCCATTTCTGGATGTGAGACAAAATCGCGGGCCTGCCTTCTCCTCTACCAATCAAATGGATATTATTTGGATGGTTACACAGCGCGGAAACCAACACATCGCTGACACCATCTCAAGATCAGACTCCACCAACGAAGACATGCAGGAAGTAGCTGGTATGTTGTTCTTCAAAAAAAGCAGCTGTGGTAGTTCATCAGATTCGGAGGATTGGCTGGATTATTGTATCCCGAATGATAATGAGTAAACCAAAGGTGGCTATGTTTCCAAGCATACTGCTTTCTTGAGAAAAAGTGCCACATTCAATGCAATATATACGTATGAATATCATTATATTTTTATGGGCAATAATGCTGCTAGTGATTCCACGGCCTGAGGTCCTTGACCTGACGGTCAAGACAGTTGTTTTGTTTTGTGATTGACCATGCAAACCCTGCTCAGCCTTACTAGTGTCACTAGACTACCTCTACCTTTACCAACATGCCAACGACTCCTCCTGCGGAAGTTCTCAACGATGAAGGTCCCGACACCTTCATCTACTCTTCGTAGATCATATCTCTACGTTCCATCTTCCTCCGACAAAATGTTAGAGAAAACTAAAACTTCAGATTCAGACATTTTTGTATACGATTTGGAGGATAGCGTTGCACCCAATACCAATGATAAGGTTACTGCGAGGGAGAGGTTGAAAGCATTTTTGACTGTTGAGTTTTATATTTTTCTTTCTGAAGTTTTGCTGAACATAGTGGATCTGGGATTTACAGACGGATCCGATTGCGAATTGGGGACGTGTGGGTGTACGAGTGAATGGGATAGGTACACCGTTTTTCGAAGACGATATCAAGGCTCTCGTATGTCCCTTCCGTCCCGTCTGAATCCATTGGGTATGACTAACTTACCTCTCTTCTCGGCACACAAACACTTTCTCAGTTTACTTTAGAAAACGTGACGCACCTCATTCTTCCGAAAATCCACAGCACAAAGGATTTGGACTATGTTTCTAGATGCTTATACGACGTATACATGACTACAGACAGAGAGAACGCTGTGAACATTATCCCGAGTATTGAGAGTGCGAGGGCGATGATTAATTTACGATCAATCGCAGGATGGGGCTCGAACTTGGGTAGACAGATGGGTGGACGACTGGGTGCTTTGCTGGTATGTTCCTTCGTCAGAACGTATTCCTGATATACTCGTTGACCGAGAACTGGGTCATAGTTTGCCGCAGAAGATTGTAAATGTTTTCTAGGTGCCAATTTGCTCTGGAAATACTGATGGCATGGGACAGATTGCGCGGATACTGGAATTATGAGAACACCCTCGAGACGCGAGTTGCTTTATACTCGTTCAGAGATTGTGATTACAGCCAAGGCTTTTGGTCTGGAAGCCATTGATATGGTATGCTATCTAAACATGAATTGAATTTTTCGTTTACACACTTGGTATCTTTGCAGGTTTGTGTGCAGTATAAGGACCAGAGTGTTTTGGAGGATGAATGCCTTGAAGGTCGACAACTTGGGTTCACCGGGAAGGTCAGTGAAATTCTGATTATCATTTTCATTGACTGATTGGACAGTAACCAGCAAGCGATTCATCCCGCACAAGTCCCAACTATCCAGTCTACATATGTACCTTCATCCCAGGGTATGTACTTCTGTTCACTACATGAACGACCTGAGTTGATGATAGACTTCTATTCTGGTAGAAATTCTTCGTGCTGCAAAGATATTGCATCAACTGAGACTTGCTCACGGTGCTGAGCGAGGCGCTGTTGGATTGGAGGGAGAAATGGTTGATGCCCCAATGCTCAAGCAGGTTTGTGATTTTCTTCATGAATCACAGGGTCGCATTAACGTGAAAATATGCATAGGCAGAGAAAACCATTGCGGCAGCAAAAGTCGCTGGCCTCGCCATACCTGATGTATCTTGAGTGCACTATATATAATTATGTAGACCGTTGTGTGTCATGCCAAATAACGACACAGCCACATTGAGTGTGATATTGACACTACCGCTGACGGTCGCCTCAGAACTCATGATTTCAGATCTTGAACGGTATGTGAGCGACAACGTTCTTACAGTAAGTATCTATGCCGTTCAAACGCCCATACATGAATCTAGACTCTTCCTCTAGTATTTTGGTCTTTCAGATCGGACAACTATCGACTTTGTTATAGCCTCCGGCATGTCTCTCCTCCCCGACACTTGTCGAGTCCTTTATCACTGACTGGCTATACTTCCAGCATCGTCTTCGAAATCCGCAGACGCTCTATTTGCAACTCTATCTTCTTTCGGTCTTCCAGCCACTTCAGCGGCACACGACTTTGTAAGTGAAGTCTTTAGTCGAGCACCCCGTAAACGCAAGCACAAACATTATGCAGAAGATGCTGCACGTCGACAGGCAGAAAAAGAAGCCAAAGCACTCCGTTCACAAAAGTTTGGATTCTTGCTAGATGATGAGGCTCCTGACGATGTTGTTGAAGTTCGAAAATTGAGTAAATCCAAGGAAAAAGAAAGAGAGAAAGATTATGGCACTGGAAGAAGAGATAGGCATATGAGGAAGCGGGATTACGACGGGAAGGAATGGGAGAGTGATGAAGAGGAGAAAGCGAGGAAAAGGTGGAAGAAAGATGAGGAAGCCGAACGAGAAGAACAGGAGGATGAGCTTATGGAAGTAGAGGACGAGAATAACAAGAAGGAGAGGGAACGTGAAGAGGACCTGCGGGAGCGTGATGCCTTCGCGGAACGAATGCGCGAACGCGACAAAGAACGGACGAAGAAGGTCGTAGAGGATCGCTCGTCCAAGGTCACTGGTGCAGCAGCAGAGGCCGCTCAACGACGACGACTAGCCGAAGATGTTGAAGCTCGTAATGCCGCATTACCTTCTCTCCGGCTGCACTCACGTCAAGAATATTTGACCAAACGTGAAATTCAGCAGATTGAATTGCTGAGGAAGGAAATTGCGGATGATGAAGCGTTGTTTGTTGGCATGAGTATCTCGAGAAGGGAGAAGAAAGAATTAGAGAGGAAGAAGGAGCTTTTGCGGTTGGTCGAGGAACGGCTGAAGATCAATGACAAGTGGGATGGGTACCAGTTGCCGGAGGACTATATCACGGAGCAAGGCAAGATTGACAAGAAAAAGAAGGAGAACGCACTTTACAAACGTTACGAAGATGCCAAGCCCAAAGATGATCAGTTCACGACGGACGTTGACCAGTGGGAAGCCCATCAGACACAAATGAGTACTTTCAAGACTGGTGCACAGGACAAAAAGGAGATTGTTGACGAATACGAGTATGTCTTTGACGAGAGTCAGACTATCAAATTTGTTATGGAATCTGCTGCTCTTCCTGGTCATGGCATGAGCGCCGCAGACAAATTGCTTCAAAAGCAAATTGAGGAGTCAGAGAAACGAGGTCAGTCTTTCTAGTTCACTATTGGAGACCTTGAATTTCATAAGCTGTACCTGTAGCGAAAACCATCGAGGAGACTCGGAAGAACCTGCCCATATACAAATACAAGCAAGATATCATTGATGCCGTTCGAGAACACCAGGTCCTCATCGTTGTGGCTGAAACTGGATCAGGAAAAACTACACAACTCCCACAATACCTTCACGAAGCAGGCTTCACAGCCAATGGCCAAAAGATTGGTTGTACACAACCACGTCGCGTTGCTGCGATGTCTGTTGCCGCTCGTGTAGCAGAAGAAATGGGGACAAAAGTCGGTTATGAAGTCGGCTATTCCATTCGTTTTGAGGATTGTACCAGCGACAAGACTGTTCTTAAATATATGACTGACGGAATGCTACTACGTGAGTTCCTGACGGAACCCGACTTAGCAAGTTATTCGGTCTTGATTATTGACGAAGCCCACGAACGGACACTGAGTACGGACATTCTCTTTGCTCTTGTCAAGGTTGGTAATTAATTCCATCTCCCAATTTGACAGGTTTCTGACCAAAGCCCCTTCAGGATATTGCTCGTTTTCGACCTGAGCTACGGCTTCTCATTTCCTCGGCTACAGTAGATGCTGAGAAGTTCAGTGAATACTTTGATGGAGCACCAGCATTCTATGGCAAGGCCTTCCGCTAGACTTTGACTACTCTTTTACTTACACTGCATATTAGTTCCTGGACGTCAATTTCCCGTGGATATCCATTATACTCCACAGCCGGAAGCGAATTACCTGCATGCCGCGATCACGACTGTATTCCAGATCCATATGTCACAGCCCAAGGGGGATATTCTAGTTTTTCTTACAGTAAGTTGCTCTGTGCCTTACCTTTTGAAGTAGCCTGATTTCTTCTAGGGTCAAGAAGAGATCGATGCGTGCCAAGAGAACCTACAGGAGACATCCCGTGCTCTGGGACCGAAGATAGCTGAGCTCATTGTTTGTCCAATTTACGCCAACCTTCCAAGCGAAATGCAAGCGAAAATTTTTGAGCCAACTCCAGAAGGTGCTAGGAAGGTTGTATTGGCAACAAACATTGCGGAAACCTCCATCACTATTGACGGTGTTGTTTTTGTGATCGATCCCGGGTTTGTGAAGCAAAATTCATACAACCCAAGGACAGGCATGTCCTCACTTATGGTTGTCCCTGTAGGTTTTTCAGTCGTTCTGTGCAATCGAAACAGGCTAATAGAATCCCTGAGTGTTCACGTGCGTCGGCGAATCAACGAGCAGGTCGTGCGGGACGAGTTGGACCCGGAAAATCGTTCCGACTCTATACGAAATGGGCTTTTTCAAATGAATTGGAAGAACATACCGTACCTGAAATCCAAAGAACGAATCTGGGGATGGTTGTTCTTCTCCTGAAATCGCTAGGTATCAACGATTTGATAGCCTTTGAATTTCTCGATCCCCCACCTGGAGAAACGTTAATGAGAGCACTGGAAATGTTGTATGCTCTTGGAGCTTTGAATGATCGTGGGGAATTGACGAAGCTCGGACGACGGATGGCTGAGTTCCCTGTGGATCCCATGCTGTCAAAAGCCATCATTTCTAGTGAAAAATACTCTTGTACAGATGAGGTATGTCAATTCCCCCCCCCTCTTCCCCTTATCAGCTTTTTCCGGAAGTTAATGACGCATTTGATAGGTCCTGACGATCATTGCCATGTTGTCAGAGTCAGGTTCCTTGTTCTATCGACCAAAAGACAAAAAGCTACACGCGGATCAAGCAAGACAGAACTTTGTGCGACCTGGTGGGGATCACTTTACTCTGTTGAACGTCTGGGAGCAATGGGCAGAAACGAATTACTCGCAGCAATTCTGTTACGAGCAGTTCTTGCAGTTTAAAAGTCTCAGTCGAGCGCGTGATATCCGCGACCAACTAGCGGGATTGTGTGAACGTGTGGAAATCGTGATTCAATCGAACATCGACTCGAATGATATCACGCCTATTCAAAAGGCGATTACGGCTGGGTACTTTTACAACACGGTAAACCTATTTTTTTAATGATCTGATTTCAGTTTTGATGTTTTCTTTTTTTTACTCACGAACTTCCCCTTTGCCAACAGGCGCAACTTCAGAAGAGTGGTGACTCGTATAGGACTATGAAGACCAATCATACGGTTTATATTCACCCTTCCTCGAGTCTCTTCCAGGCCCAACCTCCGGTGAAGACGGTTTTGTACTATGAGTTGGTGATGACGTCAAAATCATATATGAGGTTTGACCTTTGACAATGATCGCTTTCCAGCTGATATCTCATATTCGACTTCTTCCTTTAGGCAGGTGATGGAGATCAAACCCTCATGGTTGCTTGAAGGTATGTCCCATCAGTTTTCTTAAAAGTGGAGTGAAGGAACCGTTGGTTAACTACTTGTCATAGTTGCGCCTCATTATTTCAAGCCCGCGGATTTGGAGCAACTGGTGGCAGGAGACAAAAAGATGCCAAAGGCGATTGGTGCCAGTAGCTCGCGATCGTGATTTTACTTGGCTACGCGGTATATATATATATATATATGTAAGGGTTATTGACCTGTTGTATGTCATGAGACAGAGTGTGATCTTCAGCCTCTCCCCACAAACGGCTGTTCGGTCGGCCTGGAGGTATAATTGAGATGCGTTATCAGTTGAAGAAGGGATTAGTCTTACAAGACGGTGACTTCCAACATTGTTGTACTGTTGGGGAGACTGGCGATGTAGACGATAGTATTAGCGACATCTTCTACATCCATGAGTGGTTCAATCATGGTTCGATTATCTGCCTGAGTCATTCCGGCACTGTATGGGCTTGTCATTTCACTTCTCGTATTTCCTGAGATACATGAGACCTGTGAGTGAATGAATGGCCCCCTCCCAGAAAGAAAAGGTTTTCAAAAGACTAGGTAAACCCAACGTACCGACATCAAGCTGGGTGGCGGTGATATTGTATTTACGGCCGTCTAAAACGGTACTCTTGGTAAGGCCGGTTATGGCGTGTTTCGTGGTTGCATATGCGACTGCGTGGACTCTTGGGACGCGAGCTGAGATAGACCCATTGTTGATGATGCGACCTGCTTATAGTGAGCTCAATGCTATATCTATATATATTAACCCAACCTCCATTTGGTTCCTGTGTTTTGAAGATTCTGACGGCTTCCCGAGTGCATAAAAAGGGACCGATCAGATTGACGTCAACCGTTTGTCGAAATGTCTCTAGTGTCATTTCTTCGATAGGGGTAGGGCGAGGGGCGATACCAGCGTTCTAATGTATATGCATATGCCTATATATATGAGATTGAAAAAAGTGCCTCTCACATTGAAAACGAGGTCGATCCGGCCTGTTCATGGGTTAACGTCGATCAAAATCAGAGATGATCATGTTGACTCCGAAAGAAAGAAAGAAAGAAA
>Ga0157368_1000437_pt1 | contig 19525 bp, 16 predicted proteins | sample AttbisABBM3_FD_113146 | JGI IMG/M metagenome (GOLD analysis project Ga0157368, IMG submission 113146) | Fungus gardens microbial communities from leaf cutter ant in Botucatu, State of São Paulo, Brazil - Atta bisphaerica ABBM3 | ecosystem: Host-associated > Fungi > Mycelium > Unclassified ...
GTTTACACTGGGGTGGAAGTCCACAGAATAGACTCGGAGATGAGCAGACTTGTGGAATGACCTTGGCTTTAGCTTATGTGCTGTGCTGTCTGTCTGCTGTATGGTCACAACTTCAGATGTTGGGAAGAAGTCTGAGATGGAAGTGAGTGCTAAATGGTGTGTTGCTGTTGAACACCAGAGATCAAGTTCAATAAGAGATTATCTTCGCCGATTATCAGACTAGCAAATTACAGTGTAACTACTAGTCTTATATACAAATGGATAGTATAGGAGATGCTCAGGGTTTCAGTGGGAAAATCCCTATTACCCTGAGCAGAGGTTTCAGTGTTGAGACACTGACAGGAGTAACTCTGTCATGGAAGACCGAGTTGAATAGGAGTATTTCCACCATAGAAGACGGAATACCCGGATGGTTGCAGCACCACCATAAGACATGTTGCAAGAAAGGTAGCTGCCATGGAAGGCAGGCTTGTATGATTTGGAGGTGGTTTCACCATGGGGACGTTATTTCTGGACAGGTGGACTTGCATATGACAAAACATGAGAAAAGACACTATCTCAGAGATCTGGGTCTGCAGGTCGATTGTTAGAATAAGGTATTACAGAGGCCTCTAAATGGTCTTGAGGCTCAGGTGTGTTGGAACCTGCAGGCTATCTTGCTGCAGACACATTTACTCCTGTAGGTTGCATAGCTACAGGAGGTTGAAGAGAAGAGAAGGATGGTAAGAAAGCAGACACTCATAATGTTCCACTATCAACAGAATTTGAAGAGTTGTTTGTTACTGGAGAATTTACAGACATGGAATTATCCAGTATAGTCTCTCTTGTACTTTGAGAAACTGAAGGATTCTCCTTTGAACTGGGAAGACTAAAGATGGTGAAACTACCAGTCTTGTCATAAGAGTTCCAGCTGGATTTGTTGGGATTTGTTTTCTTGGACTTCATAGTGCAGGTATACAAGATAGATGTTGGTCAGATAGTTTTGCAATCACACTCCTTTGTCTAAGTCCAAAATAATGAAAATAAAAACCAAAATAAAATAAAAGAGAAAGAAAAATAAAATAAAGTCAAGTCCGTTATTCACAACTTTACCGTATATGTGCACAAACGCCAATCTACTGTAAATGTGTTAGGCGTATATGTACTGAGGCATATGCTTAAACAATAATTCTAAACAGACACAACTTACATGAATTCATGAAAAGGCACATTTGTTGTAATTATGAAAGCCTCGAGTACAATTTCCAACTCAGCTGACAGTCGTTGCTTGATGACAATTGCTCAATGCCTCATTCCACTGTTGGACTTTCATGTCAACTAGATTACCCAATATTGTGCTGCCATATACTTTTACATTATTGCACTGAATAGATTTGGACAAATGTGACACCCATGTGCTGCAAATCCTGTTGATCCAGGATCACCTCTGATGGCTTCTGTCATTGAATGGACTCAATTCCGGGATTTTTCCAGCGTCAGTTGAGGTTTCTAGGTTTACACCATACCCAACACCATCTGACTCCTTGAGAAGCTCAACGTTGAATACACCTCGACCTAAACGTGATATACAATAGACGTTTAATACAATAGGACGTTTACCAGAACTATGCCCTCTTACACATCCGACCTTTTAATCGTCAACGAATTTGCGGAAAAGATCCGTCTATTTTCATGGCCCAGGCGGACCGTACGGGCCTTATGAACCTACCTTCGCTGCTAACGATAGTCACGAAGGTCATCGGAATTTGACCGTTATTGATCCTACGACCTCTGTACCACAGAAATCACACCAGTCCGCTGATGCCACGCTGGGTGCATGTTGCATCGTCCTGTTTCAGGACCTCCATTCAGTGGCGCTGACAACTTACATGAATAAAACACGGTCCGCCCGGAGTCCATCTTCCCGTTTGTATCTGCCTCCTCAACATCCCTGCGTTTTCTAATATCAATGACTTGTCGAATACGTATAAAGGGCCTGCATATTCACACCAGCACCTCAGGATAAATCGCCCAAGATGTTCTCTGCTAAGCTTGTTTCTCTCGTCGTCTTAGGTTCACTTGTCGCTGCTAATCCGTGAGTGCAACAATCTGCAGTTCATATATTTGTGGCTAAACAAGACCTTTGGAGGTTGGAGCGCCGGACGGCGACCAATGTTTTTCCTACACCTCCGACAACCTCCTCCTTGAGCAAACCCATTACAATTGCGGCCGGACAAACCTTTACGCCCCCTCAGGCTTATACTCGCTACGATCGTGGCTCTGGCGCTTGCAAGGGCCAGACTGAGGGTGGCGACTCCGATGCTGTTTTCTTGCTCCAGGAAGGCGCGACTCTGAGTCGCGTTGTCATCGGTGCAAATCAAGCTGAGGGTGTCCACTGTCTAGGTAAGCTCCCCATTTTTTCTGGTTGTGTAAGGCCTGTACTGGAAAGATAACAGGCTCTTGTACCTTGGACCATGTTTATTTCGAGGTGATACCTGATGTATTGAGATGAGAGCCCTTCGTGCTCAAATAATCATATAGGATGTCTGTGAGGATGCTATCACGATCAAACAAGCCTCCGGTATTTCTCGTATTAACTACGGTGGCGTAAGTGCCAACCCCGTTCTTTACTTGGTGTCTGACTTACATATGAACAGGCCAAGGTATGCATCTGACTATATTTCTTTTCTTGAGCTTTTTTAAGCCCAAGCATAAATTCAGCATGCTGAGGACAAGATTGTTCAACACAACGGTGGAGGAACAGTAAGTTCAAGCTATTTTTAAATGATTCTGACCCTCTTGCCAATAACCTGATAGGTCATCATCAACTCCGTGAGCTTTTTGTCACCGTTCTTAGCTATCATAGCAAGGTCTAATATACATCGAGTTTTATGCCGAAGATTTCGGTAAACTTTACCGCAGCGTAGGTGTTTCCATATACTCAGAGTTTTAGGACTAAGACCATAATATGCCCTCAGTGCGGAAATTGCGGTACTCAACATCAGCGCACTGTTCAGATCAATGACGCTTGGGCAGTAGATGGTAGTGTCCTCGTTGGAATCAATCAGTAAGTTTCCTTCAGGTCCACCTTGACACTCTGACTGAAAAAATCCCTCAAGGAACTACGGAGAGTAGGTTGCCGATATAAAATAGCCTACTATCCAGCTCTCAACCATTGCTCATCAGTACCGCCACCATCAGAACAACCAGGGCCCAAAGTGTCAAGACGATCTGCGAGAGATACGAAGGTAACGACAATGGTGACGAACCAGATGAAATCGGCAGCGGACCGGACGGTACTGTGAGTTTCCTTAATAATCCCGCACCTATGACCCACAATGCTCTGACCATCGGATTTCATAGTACTGTCGCTATAGCTCCTCAGATATCACGTCGTAGAATTTGTTTTCAGTTTCTTAGCACAAAATGAATTTTACTGATCGCAACGTCAAATGTTGGAATGTAACGATTTCGGGTTTGAGTATGGCTCTCAAATTTATACCATGCGCCCGCTAGACGATTCAGATAGCCAGGTCCGCAACACGTCATGTTCCACACTAGTATACTGGTACTCTGCGGTGGCGTTGATGCTAAACAGTATGTAGACCGTGGGAAGCCACTGCGGTGGGTCCTGACGCCCCTTGATTGGGAGCATGCTCCCCTTGATAAAAATGCGACAGCCGCTGAGGTGAATATGGCATCTGACACATTACTCGATATTTGTTCAGACAACTCGAACAATAGACCCCTATGTTCCTAGATGTCCAAGCTTGCACGTTCATTGCACGTTCATTAAGCTTCGGTATCTCATTCAAGGACTAGCAATAAAATGACTTCCTTTCTCGGGTTACATTTCCTGCCATGAATCTCGATACACATGTGCCAGTTTGATCCTCGCGCGGATTCACTCGACGATGAACAACGTTTCAAAAAAACCATTACCCTACCACTTCAATGGCGACCCAATAATACTTGACGAACACCATTTTGAGAATCCTTTCTTACGACTGCCCACCCACAATCACCAAAGTTTCGAGTTCTCTCATAACTTACTTGATACATCTAAAGTAAGCAAGGTGATGCGTCCGTTGAAGTGGTCATCAGACAGATTAGAGTTTTGAGATAGCGAGCACGACGGCTTCTGTCCATCACCTGCTAATGATCTAGGAAGAAGAAAGAAAGGAATAGCGAGTTTTCTTCAGTCAAATTTTCGCTGTATACTTCTATTGTACATAGAAATTTCGTGCTACCACCTATGTACTCCGGTAACCGGCGCAAAAGTATCCGAGAGAGAAATTTTTTTCAAAAACGAAAATTTTAATCTATTATTGGGGAGAAGTCCTACTGGTCTGGAACAAAGATAGGGTGAGAAGGGTGAGAAGGCATGTGGACACTCGCGCAAAGAGCCACGAGGCTCGGATGTGCATCGAAGATGGAAAAAGTAGCTTCATACTTTTCGTGCGTTGGCTCTCGTCGACTTTTGTGAGCTGGCTTGCAGGTTGCACGAGTGGTGCTAAGTAGGTGTCTCTAGAGGCAGGTGCTCGTTGGCGGTTACGAGTATCCGTTCTTTACATCCACATTGGTTGCGTTGCATGAATTTTGGGTTTAAAGCAAACTGGGAAGTAGCTATCTACTCGAATCCTATCGAACCACTTTAAGAAACGGTCAGGGACTAAAAATCCCTCACAATTTTTAGATTTTTCAGTTCCGTTCTCGATGAACAATTTTTCAACTATCAACTCGTTCAAAAGTCTGTGCGGCTCTCCAATCTAAAAGGCCCTGTAGAGATCGGGCACTATTACCACTACCAGCACGACGCACGTTAGCGCCCGAAACGTATTCGCTAATTATTGTTTATTTTCCTTTTCCTCTTTTTTTTCTACTTTCCCTCTCCGTTCGTGTTTAAAACTAGATGCCGTCCAACTATGACTTCGATGCCACCGGGTTCAGTATGATCATATGTTAGAATGGCAAACTCGCGACGACATCTAGCCTCAGTCTTATTGCAAGTGGAGTGCTTAGACATTTATTCCAAACACATCCTGTAGACATCCTGTAGACATTATTCGCCACCAACTTACTGTATAAACTATTGGGTAGTACAACGTATACGTCGCTTCGAGTAATCGTTCTAACATCATATACCCATTTATTTTAATTCGATTTTTCGGAGTCTCCTGAACTACCTACGAAAGCATGCTGAGATTCGTTGTTGTCCACATGCTTCTCTCTTGTATAACAATTTTCTAGACCAGTAGGGTCGTTATCCATTAGTGGAAATTTTCTTCATTTTAAAAATTTATATGCCGACGACCGGAGTACGACCCGAGTACGCTGCTGGATATGTGTGTACAGTAGTGAAAATTTCTCAGAATTGATGCAATCTCCGCCCGTCGTACTCGCCTTCCCTCCCATTTTCGTGGCCCTTCCATTGCTTCCCTTTGATTATGATGGACCCAAAGGTTTATTGGTATGTTCGGTGTCCCTACAGAGCACCGAAAGGATGCCTCACCGTCACCGACGTAAGTGCTATAAGGACCCTCAAAAGATCACAGCGAAGAAACTCTCGATGTTGGAGTAAAGAATACTTACATGGTTCCAGTCCATAGATAGAATAGCCTACTATTTTTGCTTTTCGAAATTAGTCGGCTTCCCTTTTGGTGAGAAATAAGACTGACTTCAGATTAATCAAATTTCATCATTGGGCAGCTGTTGAGTCATCAAATCTTGCTCCGAGATGCAAACGGATTCCAGCCTAAAATTCCTAAAATTCAGGGGAGTCAGTAGATTCCGACTTTCGGCAGCCGTTCCTCTATCCTCCTTTCATATGATCCCGACGCACTGCCAGGAGGAACATCCCTCGTAGAGTTAATCATTTATTCAGAACCTCGGTCATTTACTGGTCCTAATAACACTCGCGCGATTGTTCGAATATCCAGGAAACTCATCAACCACGCAAATTCTTATTTGATAAGAGCTTCTATTGCACGTCACTTTGGGGTTTTGAAGTATTGTTCTGTGCGTTGCTTGCAACATAATGGGCGATTACAAGTAATAGCTCAACGCAACGGCATATAAAAAATCAGGAACCAAACATTGGATGACGTAGAGACACCGGATCAAAAAATTTCCTGCGACGGCAATCGTCAAAATTTCAAATTAAAGACCGACAGGGCATGTGTGACGGTTCAACATGCAAAATGCTGATAATAATAAAAAAGCGTCGACCCTTGCTAAGTGGAAGATTCCAGTTCCACTGCGGCAGTCTATACCCGTTCATTAAGGCCCTGGAATATCCAAAGTCATCCACTGCGGAGAACCATTGAACCTAATTCAACTAATTCTGCAGGTCCGAAAGCCAGCAGTCGACCCAGAATTGAGAACCAGACATCGCGACATGTTCCGATGCAACCGAGAAACGTGGGCGGTGCATATGGCTGTATGACCTCTGTCCAAGCTTTCTTTTTGAACAAATATGCACATCATATCTCGTTCACATGGTTCCGCGATAAGCTGTGACAACGCGGAGACCGTCGGTCTGGAACCAAGAAAGAAATCAGGGCGCTGGTAGGATCTCTCTCACGACATGGAATCGGGATACATTCTCTTGAGGTGGCGGTACTTTCGCAGCGAATACAGGGCTAGGGTTTCTGTGAAAGGAATTAGATCAGGATATTTGGGACACAAAACCAGGCCTGCCTTTCTTGATATATTCGCCCATGCTAAAGGCTCTCTCTATCTCATCCTTGCCAGTCAGATTTCTGTTCTCTATACTGAGGATAAGCTAAGCTTTTCGGAAAGGGAAATTCTCTAGTTACTTTCAAACAATCGCCGCACTCTCCCATTGAAATCATAGCTACGTAGTGATGAACTTCTGAAAGCCACGTCATCATTGATGCTCACGAAGGGTCTGGATAGTCTCGCCCAAGCTGACGCAGCTCCTTATATAACGCGAGGACTCTAAGACGAGTTATGTTGCCCGTCATTGGGTTGCTCAATGGCCGGGTTCCAAAGGTATCGTGGGAAATCCGGCGGCTTGCAATGTCATCAACCATCAGATTCCACTCAGAAACCCGTCGCATGCGCGGTTTTTTTTAAATTTTACTCCTGATCGGCCCAACGATCTGCTTGTTTCGTCAGCACTTTGTTACGGTAGCTCAATATAGCAGTGTACCAGGGAACCGAAAAATCGTTTGGTTTGGCCTCAGGAGGCTCTGACCTCATCACAGATTGTTAAATGGCACCAAGTATAATCCACTGACCAGGTTTGATGATCGGATGCATTGTTCCTGGAAAGCAGATTTACCATATGAACGTTTGATTTCATGGACCAGAATGCGAGCCCAGACCACGAGTAACGATGAGGATGCGCTTCTGATGATTCTGAAGGTTTCGTGATCTGCTACTCAGCCTCGTCTCCTTGGACGACGCAATCAGAAATACACTTAGGTTCTAAAGAGCACCCAAAGTCACAAAGATCTCGGTTGCTCAGGCACCTCGGTTGGCCATAAGAATATTCATTTCCGAGGCACCTGCCAAGATTTCCTACCAAATTTAATTGCCATGTCTTCTTTCGGGGATACTTCCCAAAATGGAATTCTCTCATGGAGAGACTTAATAACTTCCCGCTTATATCCAATGCAATCATTGGCTCATGAGCGAACGTGCAAGATTCCAAGATGCAATGGCGACAGCCGAGTTGGAAAACATTTGAAAATCGGATGTGATATAAAGGGGTCTGATCGGTAATATTATCTGTTCAATCTCTCTATTCTCTGTCCCCTCCTCGAGGAGTAATGGTTGGCAGCGTCGACGACAAGAGTTCACACCATGGCTCCAGTGTTGTCAAATCCAATGGATTCGACTTGGACCGCAGTCGCCGGAACGCCTTGGCAGAGGTAGATAATGCCAAGTTTTCGTTCGTAGTCCTCCGATAATTATCTGTAGCCTTAATGATTGACTTTTCTGGTTTATCAGCTGGTTCCACGCCAAAGTCTGTATTGTCGCTGGTGTAGGGTTCTTCACCGACGCGTAGGCATATTCTTCATCTTGGTTCGATGCCATATGACGTCTATCTACCTTAGCTATGATATTTTCGCCATCAATATCGCCTCTACGATGTTGGGTTATGTCTATGGGAAAGGCGGGGCTCTCAATGCCAACCAAGATCTCGGAGTCAAAGTTGCCACTCCTGTCGGCAACTTTTTCGGCCAATTGCTTTTCGGCTGGCTGGCTGACAATGTCGGCCGTAAAAAGATGTGTGAGTGTTCCTCTCCACCATCACGCATGCGCAATACTCACGTCCCCCTTTCTTAGATGGTGTTGAGTTAATGATCATGATCATTGCGACCTTTGCTCAGGCTCTGTCTGGTCAAGCTCCCTCTGTTAACGTCATAGGTGCACTCGTCGTCTGGCGATTTATTGTGTGTATTTGGGTAGGCCTTCGCCAACGAATAAAGCTGATATCATGTGTTTCAGATGGGCGTCGGAATTGGTGGAGACTATCCTTTGAGTTCCGTTATCTCTTCAGAATTCGCAGCAACCAGAATCCGTGGTAGGATGATGACCGCCGTGTTTGCGAATCAGGGCTGGGGCAATTTTGGTGAGTCCTCCTTGGTCATTCTCAGAATAAGACCTAATTCAGCGTTGTAGCTGCATGCATTGTTGCACTCATTGTCACTGCCGGCTATAAAAATGCCATCCTTAGAGACACCATCGTCGAAGGCAACCTCAACAGCATCGACCCCCTCTGGCGTCTGCTTATCGGCCTTGGCTGTGTCCCCGGTGTGATCGCGCTTTACTTCCGATTAACTATCCCTGAAACGCCCCGATTCACTATGGACATTGAAAGGAATGTCCATCAAGCCAGTTCCGATATTAAGGATGTCATGGCTGGAGGCCGCGGCGGGAACGAAGACGATTCTCCTATCCAACGAGCCGATGTTCCCAAAGCTACGTGGGCCGATTTTGTGCGTTATTTTGGACAGTGGAAAAATGGCAAAGTACTTTTCGGGACTGCATATTCTTGGTTTGCACTAGACGTGAGCTGAAGATGCCATTTCATTTTTTCCGCGCTGACTGATACATGTCCAGATCGCTTTCTATGGCTTGGGCCTTAACTCTTCAATCATCTTGCAAACCATCCACTTTGGTGGAGTCACCGGCACAGACACTCGAGGAGTTTACAACAACTTGTACAATACATGTGTTGGCAATCTTATTCTGTCGGTCGCGGGCTTGATTCCAGGGTACTGGGCGACTTTCCTTTTAGTTGATTCCTGGGGGCGCAAGCCCATCCAGCTCATGGGTTTCACCGCCCTTACCATTCTTTTCATCATCATGGGTGTGTTGACTTCTGTTCCAATCAGCCAAAATCCCGAGTCTAAATTACGATCTAGGTTTCGGATACGACAAGCTCACCGCGACACCACCCGCCCAGAAGGCTTTTGTGTTCCTCTACTGCCTGGCCAACTTCTTCCAGAATTTTGGTCCCAACTCCACCACCTTCATCGTCCCCGGAGAAATCTTCCCTACTCGCTATCGTTCAACAGGCCATGGTATCTCTGCTGCTTCCGGTAAACTCGGTGCTATCGTCGCACAGGTTGGCTTCGCTCGTCTGAGGAACATTGGTGGAACTAACAAATTCGTCAAGCACATGTAAGTTCTAACTGGTGTATCCGCAAATTGGTTATTCGTGTTCATTACTTGAATTCAGTCTCGAAATTTTTGCCTTATTTATGCTAACTGGCGTTTTCTCTACACTCCTCATTCCCGAGACCAAGCAAAAGACACTTGAGGAGTTATCCAATGAGGACCAGGAAGGTTTCGTTCGAAGTTCGTCCACTTTTCCTTACCTACACTACACTACTTTCGTGTCTGACTTGGTTTGTAGCTTCGACTGGATCATCAAGGCGTGCCTAGATTATGTCATATATCTCTCCTCATGTAATAGTAAACTTAATGTATGAGGCTCTCTTTCTATCACATTCTTTTGCTCTATTTTATCTTGTGCCTACAATCTCCGACTTACACATCTCATGGCACTCGTAGGCGAACGAGTCACATCGCTTTTGATCATAAACCCGAATTCTTCGAAATCCATTACGGATGGGCTTATCGATGCACTGACCCCTTTAACACCTCTTGGAACGAAACTTGTCTTCTACACAGCGCCCAACACAGCGCCGTCTGCAATCACTGATTCCACCACAGGGATACAGAGCGCCAATAGCTGTTACAATGATATTATCACACAGGATCTGATAAACAGACACGATGGGTTTCTCGTATGCTGTTGTAAGTCTGGCGTTTGTCAGAGTCAGGAACCTAATGATTGCGCAGCATCAAGCTGATTGACATACTCTCAACGACCCACACAGTTTCCGATCATCCTCTCACACATATGTTGCGCGAAAAGACGTCAAAACCTGTGATAGGTATTTTGGAATCCGCGATCGTACAAGCCATGCTGGTCGGCCAACGATTCGGCATCGTTACAACAGGAACAGGCTACAAATATATACACTACACTGAAGTTCGGAACTTCCTCGGCGCGACGTCTGAACGGTTTGCGGGATTGATTGCCGTCGGCTTGGGTGTGGTAGAGTTGCGGGAGGGTGATCAGCAGAAGATCGTTACCCATATGAAACAAGGCAGTAGGCAAGTCGCAGAGAAGGGTGCAGATGTTGTTATTCTCGGATGTGCTGGTGAGAAGTTTGATACGTGCTGGTGGAAACATAGTTCATTTACCATGCCAAAGGAATGGCGGGAATGGAAAGCTTAATAAAGGATGGCTATACAGAGGCCGGATATCACGTACCCAGAGTTGTGGATGGTACAAAATCTGGGATTGCAATCCTTTCCGGATTAGTTAGGATACAGAATTGAGAAGCAGGAGAAGACTGGAGAGACTGGAGTTTGTCACTTCGATCTTCTGCTGTTAATGATGAAACGGAGATACTCATTCGGTACGGGCATTGAGGTCTGTATGATATTCTTGAAACATTGCCCCTATGTCAAGTGCTCTACTTTTATCCAACAAGTCATCAAGTGCCCTCTAGAATTACATGTGAATGATCCCTGGGACAGCCATCGGGGTTCCACCCCATTTGTGGCCAACAAACTTCAAAGACCCACATGCTGCAGCCTAATATGATCTGTATAGTGAGAGTACTTGAATGCTTTAGGGCCCCTGAAGCTATAGTAACACTATATAAGGCCTTCCAGACGACATGACCGACGTTCAGGGCATGGATTTCTGGATACCTAAGTCATAAAGGGCTCTCACACTTCACTGCATGTTCCTGGTAGTCGGACTCCTTTTCAAATACGACATTGAGTAAAGACAGGAACCACTGGCTATCAACAGTAGACGAGGCGTTAGATGACAAATGAAAGTATCTAGATACTACACTTTCCCAGCCGCCTTTGGCTTTTTCTAACCGCCACAGAAATTGGTCGTTTCATCAACCATGATGAATAAGAGCAGTAAAGAGGTGACTCACGTAACCAGCCGCATTAAAATCGTAGTTAATACCCAAAGCCTCCAGTTTTCTCTTCCTCACGTTTTGTCGTTTTATCAGCCTTTGGGTGGCCTTGGTTTTCTGCTCAAATGTCCGTGGCTGTGCACAAAGGAACTCACTTTCACATTCTACTCTTAGACTTGACAGGACCTACCTTATTATGTTGCATGCGAACAACCCTGTCCCTCGGGACGACTCTCCATTTCCTATTTGCACCAATCCATAGCTCCGAGTGGACTTCCTCTTTAGGTATGAGCTTACACTTGAGTATGTGTCCCGAGAGGAGATAGTTATCCATAGTTTCTGCCACAATTTGAGCCACGGAGGAGGAATTGAATTCAATAAAGCCGTAATGTTTACATTTTCCCGTCTGGGTAACAAGAAAATAAGTCGGATATAAAAGAGGGAAATTAGAAAAACCTTTTTATTCCGTGAGATACGAAGACGAGTGATATCGCCGAACTGAGAAAAATATCCCTTGCATTGGTCTTCATAGAAACCATGGGGAAGGCGACCGATATAAACGACTCCACGATCTTCTGTCTGTACATAGTAAGGGTATCAACACGGTTCATGTGCAACTTCCTTGGGTGGAAACTTGACGTACAGGTTGTCGTTTAGCTTTTTCGAGTTTCCGTTTGATAGTTTCGTTATCCTTCGCTACAGTCGGCAGTTTACTGACTTCAAAGGCCGAAAGACCCGGTTTATCATCTACTTCTTCGTCGGAAGAGTTGTCTTCGTCGGTCGAGAATCCGTGTAGATAGACATCTTCGACTTCTTCATCTGAGCCTGGTTCAACTACTTCTTCATCCTCCTCGCCGCTCTCAACATTTTCGTCAGAGTCAGATAGAGACTTCGCCTTTCGTTTAAGGTCAGTTGATTTGACATTAGAAATAACAGGCTTGGATGATTTCGCGTTGGAATTAGCGGATATGAGTTTTGGCGGTTGTTTAGAGGATTTCAGTTGTGATTTCTTGGGTTGAACTTCCTCTATTTCACTCTCGCCATCAGATTCAGGTGGAGGAGCGAGGACCATTGGCTTCTTCTTCTCTTTTGGCGACCGGGAGAGCTCAGTCTTTGTTTTGTATCCTGACAATATTTTTGTCTTGGTTCTAGTTTTTGTGGTGGTTGTCGGCGCCATGAAGGAATGATAGCCAGATAGACAAATCAAAATAAAAGGTGATGATGGTAAGCAGTAGACAACAAACCACCTTATTTTTTCCCCCATTTCCGATGATTCCTCGCTTTGTGAATCCGCATGCCCTCTTCGAGAAGACGAAAATTATTTCAAGGGTCGCTCTGTGTACAGAAGAGGGTGACGAGAGATGTTTGAAGCCTGATCTGAGCTTACTGGATAAATTTAACGCGATAGTAGAAGATACTCTTCCTCTGGCCAATTTGGAAGGTAGGCCGAAGAGATGGAGGGAGTTGGAAGTTGAAGAAAAAAGAGAGGAGGAAAAGAGAGACACAGACGAGTTTATTCGTACGCCTGTGAGATACATAGGATTCAGGAGAGATTCATATATGTTTCATTGAATAGTGTTTCGTTTAATTTCGAGTGGCCCCCCGGTCCTTGTGTCTCTTAAACCCAAACAAGAGACTTTCATAAAGTATGTTGGCTCACTCGTATGCATCTTTTCACATATCCAAGGCACAATTTCAGAGTCAAAGAGCCTGAGATCGAGGATAATGAGACACAAGCAAGGGAGCGGCGAGAGCGAGCATTTGCCGTCGCAGTTGACGCAGATTGGATTGTACAGGAGTCTCTGAAGCCATGTGTATGTTTTTGTCGCCTCATACAGTCACCATGGAACTACACTGAGATACGCTAGCGACATCCCTTCGATCCAAGTCCTACCCTCCACCTTAATTTATCTGTGCCACTGGCCCCTCTTATGATACTGAGTCACAACAAGCATGTTCGCAATACACGACCCCCCGTTCAGAGTAAACTAAACTATCCCTACGACGCGTCCGCGAAACCAGAACCGTTGGAAAGCGCGGTTCGTATTGGTCCAGTGGTTGATCTCAATCAAACCCTCGAAAATCACACAGAAGGGCCGAAACGAAGACGCAGAAGGAAGAACATCAGGAAGATAGAGCACAAATTTTGGAGACCAGATCCCAATATTAAAGGCAAATGCATGGGTTATGCGTTAGGATTCGAGAGAAGGCGCTAAGGTGCTTATTATTTGGTTCTTTTCCTCCGATCCAAACAATGAATAGTTTCTATCGACGCAATTTCAAGTCTGAATCTACTATGGATTCTACTCCTCCTCCTAATCCTCAGTTCCCGATGGGCTCGATACCTCGGCTTTCATCTCCCTCTTCCTTGCGTCACAGAGGTTCAATCAGTTCTTCGTTCTCGTTCGGTCCACAGCACATGATGGATTCCTACATGGACGTGAATACCAGCACCATCTCCAACTCTTGTTCACTCGGTCTCGACCCAAATAGATCGGTACTTCCTGCATCGCCTCTCCGCTCTTCTCCAAGACGCCATAAAAAAGCGAAATCCAGTCTAAATAAACCACATCCATTAGCAAATGATACTACAGATGTCTTCCAGGATTTGGAAGAGGATGATGAGAGCGAGTATGAATGGAGTATGGTTGATCGGATGCGACTTTGGCGGCACGACGCCCTTATGCAGCACCTATATGAGACCGCTGCATTTTGGGGGGACAAAATCCTTAGTTGGACGAGTACGTACGAGAGATTATCTTTATTCTTGTACGACATAGCAAACGCGAAATGTTGATACTATCTGCTATATGGTCATTTCACAGATGACCCAAATGATGCCTTCTGGCTTGCTCAGACACATTTCATGACACACCAATACTCGAGAGCAGAGCGTTTGCTCCTTCGGCCATTCCCTATCTCCTCACCCAAGCCACACACACCCAACGGTCAGAGCAAAGGGAAAGGAAAAGAGACTGATACAGCTCAGCCAGTCAACCCGCAAAGGTTACCTATGGGTACTGCAGGAATAATTGAAATCACGACGAATCAGCAGGCGAAAGTATCGAGATTGGTGGATATGAGTGTTGCTTGTCGGTATCTCGCTGCACAATGTCAGGTGTGGTTGAAATCGAACTTCCTATGATACATGAGTCTGATGGTTAGCAGATGCGGCAAGGAAACTGGTCTGCTGCACTGGAAATGCTGGGCGAGGCCAACCCATTCAGGGATTCTGGTGCTTTTCTTGAGTTTCTTGGTATGTCGAGGCGCTGAAGCTTATATCAGGTCGAAGTGGGCCTTCAATACCCAACCTTGACGGAGGAATTAAAGTGTGTTTATTATCAATTGGCTTGAAGCTTTCCTTATTTAACTCACAGGTAGAGGCATCCATGTGCCATCTAAGAGGTATACTGATGCTCAAACTTAACCGTGGAGACCAAGCAAAACAGTGTTTCATGGAAGCTCTCGCACTCGACGTGAAATGCTTCGAAGCCTTCGACCAACTTGTCACAGGCGAAATGATGACTCCCGACGAAGGTATAGTTGATCTTTTTTTTGTCCCCCATAGACTTAGATCGTAGAATGGGAATTTGTCCAAGGCTTATCGTACTCACAACAAGTACCTCAGGATGCACAATTTGTGCAACTGATATACACTTCTCGGCTACGAAAATACAAGCGCATCAGGGAACATGCATTAACGAGACAGAAGCTCGTAGATGAGTACAGTCTTGAGGATAATCCAGACGTTTTGTTCAGCTTCGCGGATGCTTTATATGCGAATTTCAGATGGGCTGATTGTTTCGCTATCACTTCGCGGTACGAATCTTGCCTTCCCTCTGTCTGTTCGTCAAGGTTGAACCCGGATCCAGAGTCCTGAGATTAGTTTCAATACATAACCCAACCATGCCGCTTCATATAGCTTGCATGTATCATCTACAAGATCTACATTCAAAATTATTCATGCTCGCTCACGAGATGGTCGACCAGGAACCGGAGAATCCTATCAGCTGGTATGCTGTGGGTGTTTGGTATCTGAGTGGAGGAAAGTGGCACCAGGCACGGCAATATTTTAGGTGAGTTACTCATACCTTAGTTAAGCTGTTGATTCTATCTGTTTTTTTTGAGTAAAACCTCTCTAATGGACCCTCGGTTCGCTCCTGCCTGGGTTGCATTCGGCCATACATTCGCCCTCGAAGGCGAACATGATCATGCTGTTACAGCATACTCGACATGTGCACGTATGTTCGCTGGGTATGCTGTTTCCCAGTTTACAGAACAGTAGCGATTCACACTGGCGTAGGTCACATTTACCTTTCATGTTCGTGGGCATGGAGCATATCATGTTATCCAATCACGTCCTCGCCGATGAGGCTTTGAACGCTGCATATGCCATGTGCAAAGGTGACCCTCTGCTCATTAATGAGCGTGGAGTGATGGCATATAATCATGGAGAATTTGAGAGGGCAGCAACGCTCTTCCAGGAAGCATTGGAGCTTGCGCAGGTCACACAAAGTTCAAGGAGGTCTTGGGCGACGACATACATCAACCTCGGGACATGTTATCGTCGGCTTAAGTGAGTATTTTTTCAACGCCTGCTTTCGTCGGAGTTAGTGCCAATTCTGCATTATAGACGTTTGGACGAAGCCCAGGAGACGTACAAGCAGGTCCTTGAACTCGAGCCACGACATTCTGTGGCTTTAGGATTTCTTGGAATGGTGTATCACTTGAGAAATAATCTTGATGAAGCCATTATTAAATATCACGAAGTGCGTGGCCTCCTCTCACTGTCAAGGATCCTTTTCCTCATATCTTCATGGTGTTAGTCTCTAAGTGTTGACCCGGCGAACCCACACGTCCTCGAAGTTCTCAACATGGCTATCAACACCATCACTGCGCAGGTTCCTGGTCAGACCTCTCCGGATGCAGAGTTCCGCCAAGCCGTTAAAGAGTTGAAAGAAACATATACGAGATTGGGGGTCAAAGTAAAAGGGAAGGAAAGAGCGTTGATGGGCTTAGGATTGCCTCGTTCTCATTCTCAAGCTGCCGAGGTTTCGACACCTAGGGTTCTTGGAGGAATGCATGGAAGCACACAGGAAGTGGAGTGGGATGAGATGAACATTGGTTAGCAGTGCAGAGTACGTATAGCTTTGGACCTGAAATGAGGAAGGGAGGGAAGGAAGAGGGGGGTTCTGTGTTATATAGATAACAATTTTCAACGTCTAGGTATTGAGGAAATTTGAATCTCTATAAGTTGACTCCTCTTAGACTTCAAACCTTGTCCTTGCCTCTCATTAAATCAAGAATCTATTTCAGAAAAGTTGCGCAACCACAGTCGTAGGCACGTGCGCGAAACTTCCAAAAGTCGGAATTCATTGTACCAGTGAACCTGGTACGTTCTCGACTAGTTTAGTTGAAATTATGAGATTAGTTTGAAAACACTGGCAAATTATTCCTCTTGCTGAAAACTTTTGCATGAGCTTAAAATGAAAAAAAATTATCAAGCCATTTACCTGTAAATTTGTCAGTATGAGTACATTTTGTTGAAATTATAATGAAATGACTGTTATACCATAGCACTGTAGTTTCCAGCACACTCACAAGATGTAGTATTCAAAGGTCCTTTTGAAGGTAGATGGTTAAGATTCCAATGAAAGTTGATATAAGTAGGCAAGGTTTCAGAGATCAATGGATGAAGTGATGGGAGAAAGTTAGTATTATTATGTACTAGTGAGAGAATGTACAGATGAGATTGTAACAGTGTGACAGGCTGCTGCTGATAGGCTCTGAGTCATTAAGTTATTTAGTATTGTTAGGTGTAGTTTACACTCAGATGAAAGTCCATGGAGTTTGGAATAGGGTTCAGATCAAGTATGGAAACTTATCCAAAAAGTGTGGAGTTATGGACTTGTCAAACAACCTTGGCTTCAGCTTATGTGCTGTACCCACAACTTGTCACTTGGTTGCAATTTTAAAGAGTAAAGATAGAGTTTGGAATAATGAGTACTGATTAGAGAAATAAAGTGTGTTGCTGTTGACACTGGAGTTTGGTGACAATGAGTAGTTGTTGTCAATTATCAGACTGAAGATTATAGTATATCTACCAGTCCTTAAATACTAGAGAAGTGTCTAGAACACTTGGATACTTGAATGGAGGTATTACAACACAGTCTGAGGATTCTCTATGTGGAGTAAGATCAGTATTTCTGTCCAACTCTATAACTCCATGAGTAACTGAATGTTTTGATTGAATTGATCTGAGATGAGACAGAGACAGAGTTTTGGGGTTTAATGAAGCAAACTCTGTCATGGAAGATGAAGTGCTCATGAAGTTTAGATTTGAGTAACAATACTGTAGAAGATGAAATATACTCAGAGTTTGAGAGTGTATAGTTTGTTGTGGAAAACATTGACATTTAGAGTTTGGACTTTGAAATTTGATAGTATCTTCCTCTTAGGACTAAGTCTAAGTCCTATTGAATTATCTAGAGTTCATATGACCATCTTATAAGTTAATAATAAGAAGAAAATTTTTTTCACTGCTTCTTCTCTTACTACTATATTGGCATATACTAGCAGACTTTTGGCAATGTTGTTAAGCTGTGAAAATTTCAGACTTGAGAGTACTATGTAATTTATCAAGATTAATGGTGAAGTTACAGGCTTGAAAAGAGGTTATATTGTATCTAGAATGTATAAAGATGCTAGAATAATAACCCTTATCAGTAAAGAAAGGAGAAACACTGGTAGTAACAATAAGAGTATTATTAGACATAAACTTCACAAAAAATAAGAGTTGGACCAGTTATTTTACTGGTAGTTACAATATACTCAGAAGTATTACTTCAAGGTTTGATTAGTATGTTCCATTTGGCTATCTCCTTTAGTATAGTAATCTGAGATGAAGTGAAGACATATGTTCAATGCTGTCCCTAAAAAACAGAAAATGTTTGAGACAAACTCTAAACCACAGTCAAAGGTAATATGGAATAAAACACTATGCTTGGAGAATATATAGATGACAAAGAATTATGCCAAATTTGTGAAGATAATAGTGTCATGAACAAGAATGAAAATTGCCTGTTTGATAAGCTAGTTAATTATAGTCAGAATAGTATCAAATCTAGTGAATAATGGAATTTTCTCAACAAAATTCATAAATATAGAATTTTATAAGTATTCAGGGACTAGGAGTTGCTTAAGGGATCTATATGGCTTATGATGCTAAGGTCTGGATTGCATGTAAATAATATAAGATTTGTAGAAAATCTGTATATTGGAATAGAAATTTGGTTATAAATATTCACAACAAGTAATTTTCAGTATTTTTTCACCAAAATATCTAGCTAACATATAACCATGATTATACTGGAATACTTGTATTCTTCTGAGATTGCTAAAAAATAGTACAAAAACAAACTTTGAACCACAGTCAAAGATAATATAGAACCTCTCTTTAATGGTATTTAAACTTCATCTCTGACTCTGCTGAATCCTATGGTATTTTTGCCTCCATCAGCCAGTACTTTTTTACTCCATTGGACCTATATTTTTCCTCAAGTAATCTTGTCAAACTCTGCAAGCATATTGTTGATTTCTAACCTCAAATCTCTCAAGTGTACTTACTGTAAATTTCTTTTCTTTCTCTTTTAGTAGAGTTCTAGACATTTTTATTAGAGTTTCTAACTATTTGGCTATTACCATTCCTCACTTATATTAGCACTGTTTTACTAGATTGGAATGAATCCTATTAGTATTTGAGATAGTTGTTACTCTCAAGAGTTCTCATTCTATTCTCTTAGAATTTTCTAGAGGTGAGCATTACTTGTATTTTGTTGTGGCAACCACTTATCACAATGACAAATAACCGCACAAGGCAGTAAATCTCTTAGAATGGGATATCAAGTGGAGAATTCACAAGAGAACTCAACAAGGAGTCTTTTCTTAATTAGAGTCCTATATATACAAAGTCCTCATGGTCTGTGCTACTAATAATTAACCCTGCCCTTATGTCTATGCTTCTTCCTCATATTCACCTCAAGGCCACCATGTTGTATACA
>Ga0157368_1000438_pt1 | contig 19430 bp, 16 predicted proteins | sample AttbisABBM3_FD_113146 | JGI IMG/M metagenome (GOLD analysis project Ga0157368, IMG submission 113146) | Fungus gardens microbial communities from leaf cutter ant in Botucatu, State of São Paulo, Brazil - Atta bisphaerica ABBM3 | ecosystem: Host-associated > Fungi > Mycelium > Unclassified ...
ACTCATCATTATCTCCTTATACTAAACCTCTAAATTATTTCTAATACTATGTCTAGCCTACTCTAAAGACTATGTATTAAGTATATTATATAACATCATTGTTCCAAAAGCTTTTACTACATTCTATTGTGACCATGTGACTATGTTACCATGACATCATGCTAAACCCTAACTCTAAATAAAAGTGCAAAGAAAATAAAAAATAAAAAATAAAATAGAGTCTATTATTCACAACTCTGACAAATATTTGAAACTGTCTAGTTGATTCAGATAAATAAAATTTAAAGCCAAAGATTGAGTGTGATGGCCAAAAGAAAGGTTGATACAAGCATTCACAATGTTAACAAAATTTGAGATACATCTTTCATTAGATATCAAAATTTCTAGGTGATTCCAAGATAAATAGTTAGGTCCAGGAATAGATGAGCTGTTATACTTTTTAATTGTATCAGTGAATTTCACTTTGAAGAAAAGCAGCCACTTGGTTAAAGATTTTGCAGAAATTTTGTTAAGAAGACAAAGATTGATTTGTTGATCTTGAGCTGAGTTAAAAGTACTATGAAGAGCTTGTCAAAGATCTTTTAATTTGATACATGGTCATTTATTAAAGTGAATTGCTTTAGTGGCTGGCAACTGATACTTTTTGACCCAGTTCATGAGGTCCCATGGTCTCTTGTTTTTTGATGCAATCTCTTGAATTTTATTATTAAAGAATAGTCATTTGGTTTTTTTGACAAATGCTTTGAAATTCTTCCAGTCTGAAATTGATTTAGATGAGCAATATAAGTCTAGTTTATTGCTATATGTCTCATTCCACCAATATTTAAAATATCTGGTGATTTTATACCTATTTTGAATGTTTGTTCCAAGTATTCTTTGTTATAAGCATGAATTTATCTACTATTTTCTCTAATAAATCACAGTTGGGAATGTTAGTAGTATCAATGGATTCCACTACATTCTTGAGTTCAAGAATAAAACTTCCTTCTTCATTGCTGCTCTCAACTATCATTCATCATTTGTCTTGGATAAACTCTTTGTTAATGATAATAGAAATAGTTAAAAGAGTGTGATCCAAAAAGCTTCTTAAGTTGGGAATAATAGAATAATTGTTAAATTTCTCAGAATTAGCTGTGAGGAACATAAAGTCAATAACTGAATTAGAGTCATTAGGATTATTAGCATATTGAGTTGAAACTTGATTGACCAGTATAGAAAGTCCTAAACCAAAAAAGTCTGCTAATTTCATGAGTGTGTTAGCATAAATTGAGTGATGGAGATATGATAGATTCCAGTTGTTATTTCTAATGTTAAAATCATCAGTCATGATAATAACATTGTTAAGATTAATCTTAATATCCTGAAGATATTTTAAAATACTTTGCTGATTATCAAAATATATGTTGATCATAAAATAGATAATATCTCTATTAAAGAAAGAAATAAGATTGATGTCTCTGTGATTTATAATATTCTTTCAAAAGAAAAATATAATTAAGAGAGTTAAGCATTGATATATATGGTAACTCTCAAATAATCATTCTTGTTAGTTGAATGTCTTGAAAAAGTGACCTATGATAAATGATTGGGAGCACCAATAATTGTTTTCCCTTCTTCAGATATTAAGCTAGAGATTTATTGACTATAAAGGTTCCTGAATAAATATAATATCAATATTTTTATTATTTTCTGAAATAATATCTGTTAAAAGATGATTCTTTCAAATATTCTGTAAGAAGATACTGAGACTTTTTAAAATCATAATTTACTGTTGCCCACAGATAAACAAATTGAATTAGCTCTAATTTTTTAGAGCTTTTAAGATTTTTTATTGTGCCAGTTACAGTTAAAACAGTATTTTTAAAATTGACAATTGTAACTGTCTACCTGATGCTTGCCTTTGCAATTGACATATTTAAATATATATATATATGGTTTATCTTAGAGAGTTGATTTTAAAATTGGCCTTATAATACCAAGCCAAATCATGGTAATGTTTAAGTTTGTGAGAGCTGTTACATTTCAGATATTTCGCTTTATAAATACAGCAGGCAAAAGTAGTATGTTATTAAGAACTTAGAACTAAGAGTTAAGTCAAAAGAGTAATCTTGGATTGAATAATCACAAAAGAACTTGATAAAGAACTCTGTACAAGATTGTTTATCTTATATACTCTAGACTGATAGTTTATGCTACACTATACTTAGCCTACTCTAAATAACTATGTATCTGCTTTAAGATCAATATATATATAACATATTATATGATATTATTTCTTCTAGAATCCTCCACAATATTCTATATGACAGTATGATCATAACATGTAACATTATGCTGAACAGTGACTCTAGATTCAAAAATAAAATAAAACAAGTCCAACTTTTGTGATTCTAACATATACCCCTATTTCTAGCAGTTTTTGTACTAGAAAATGTTTGTATTCATGTTGGTACCATGGATAGTAATGATGTGGCTTCCAATATTGAAACAACTATTAATCAGTGTTTTAGCTTTAGCACTACTCTAGAAATTTCAAATATCTACCCAGATAATAGCTATATTATATTTTGGAGAGGCTTTAATAATACAGGACTTAGAGACTAGTATGACATCATTGAAGATATGTGTGGATTGTAGTACTTTTTTGACAATATCTGAAGTGATAGGAATATTTGTGTTTTTAATAAGATAAGAGATACCCAAAATCTTGAAATATGATTTGAACTATGATAGTCTTAGTGACAAGACATTATTTGAATCAACAACATTAATATTTTTGATGTATTTCTCAATAATACTCAAATCTGAAGTAGATATAACTTTGTTAGTAGTAATTGTCAAACCTTTGTTGTCAGCTTGAATAAAGTTAGCCAAAATATCTGATTTGATATCTTTGAAAGCTTTGTTGATGTTAGAAACATGTTTGTTGGATAAAACCATGAATTTGTTAGAATTACCCAAGCTCATAAGAATTATAATTTGTTTTCTTAACAGATCCTTTGTTATTATGTTAAGCCTTGGTTTATCTTTCTTTGGCTTATTTAGCATTTTCTGAACTTCTTTAATTTTCTTTACTGAAATATTAGGAAAAATTTCCTTGATTTTCACAATGTTTTTTATATTGTCCATAAACACTTGAGCATAAGAATGACTGCTTTGAGTATTTGCTTAGGAAGTGTTAGCTTTATCCTTGCCTTTATGAAACTTAGAATTCTCCAAGACTTTCTTGCTCAGTCTTGGAGAAATAGGGTGAGAGATCCTGATGAAGGCTGCTATTTAGTAAAGTAAGCACATAATATTCTTGGTATCACCTCCTAAGTATTTATTCATGCTGAAAATGAAAATAGGACAAAAGCTACTGTCCTATAATTGAGGATCTACTAGTTAATTAATATCATATAATATGGTGGACACCTCAAGTTTTTGAGGCTCACATATATTGATAGTATTTGATTACAGTTCCATATCTTGAGTTGTTGGCAATAGCTTTAACACAATATTCTATAGAAAACATATAAAAATGTGTCAATAATGCTCTGAAACTATTAGTACTTGAAAAAATAGAAAGAACAACCTCTTGGTGTATCAACCTCCATTGTCAGGTGTGGTTCACACTGGGGTGGAAATCTGCAAAATGGACTCAGAGATGTGTAGACTTGTGGAACAACCTTAGCTTTAGCTTATGTGCTATGCTGTCTGTCTGCCATATGGTTGCAACTTCAGATGATAGGGAGCAGTCCAAGATGGAAGTGAGTGTTGATTTGGTGTCACCATCAAACACTGAAAATTGAGTTCAATAATAATTATCTTTGTCAATTATCAGACTAGCAAATTACAGTGTAACTACTAGTCTTATATACAAATAAATGTTATAGGAGATGCTTGGGGTTTTAGTGATAAAGCTCCTATTACCCCAAGCAGAGATTTCAGTGTTGAGACACCAATAGAGGTAACTTTGTCATGGAAGATCAAGTTGAATAAGAGTATCTCCATCATGGAAGACAGAATACCCAGATAGTTGTAGCACCACCTTAAGGCATGTTGCGAGAAAGGTGGCCACTGTAGAAAACAGGCTTGTATAATTAGAAGATGATATCACTGCAGGAATGTAATTTCCAGACAGATGGACTTACATATGACATTCATATCAATTGCTATACCTGTAGAAAACTTCTGAGAGTTGTTGATGTTAAAAGGAAATAGTGTAATATCATACTATAATCATCCAAGTCCAAAATATGAAAAAACCAAAAAGAAATGGAAATTTTTTAAAATTAAAAATTAAAAAAAAAAAACCAAGTCCATCATCTACAACTCTGACATTAGAGGACAAAACACTCAATGTACTCTGCACTCTATGAATGTATTTTGTACCATAACACTATAGTTTGCATGCCTACATGTTTGCACTCAGCCCTCCAGACACAGCAGTAGCTGGATGTGGCACAGGAGCAGAATTCATGCTAGGAGAAGCTATGACACCAGAAGGATTTCTGATATATTCAGCTAGAAATTTCCGCCAGCTGCCTTTGGTGGGGACGAAGTGGCCTTTCAAACGAGTAAGGGATCAGTCGAGATGGAGACTATGAAACCTACCGCCTTCATGCTCTTCTACGCGCTTGTTACTCGACACATCAATAAGCTTTCTAGTTCGTTCCTCGATTACCACAACATCATTCTTCCCGAGGACATGAAGAGTAGGTGTCGAGTAAGATGGACTGAACAAAGGGTCACAGATGGGATCTGTGAGCTTGAACCCAGAGACAGCAATACAGAATTTCCTTTAGAAGCCGGCAACATGACAATCAGAACGAACGGGCGAAGAAAAGCAACATAGCGCACATTGGTGGATGAGGAGGATTTCCATCAATCAAGAAGGGGGGGTATGTTTCCGGCCTCTCGAGCAGAGCAGCCACGATCGCTGCACACGCCGCACCTTGACTAAGAGTAATTTGTGAGATTTCGTCACAGAAAACCACCTATGGACCGACCTGAAGCCCATGATTCCCTATTTGTATTAGTTAATCATCCAGTGACATCTCGAAAGGGAGAACTCACTTCGAACCTCCTCGTTTTCAGAATATCCCTAATCACCGTCAAACTTTCCGGGAGACCAATACCTTTTGTCCGTTCAGGGTTTGGCCGCCACCATGCGCGAGGTGTCAGCAGGGGATCCTGTATCTCAGACGTTTGTAAGTCGGCCTCTGGCACGTTCAAGTCAAAGTTCGACGTGGAATTTCGTGCATAAGCATTAATGAGATCAACTGGCTGAAGAACGTGAGGCGCATCTACGAAGACTAAGAAAAGAGTATATATTAATGCTCAGACTCAGGAAGAAGGGATAAGCTGACCGCACCCAGGTCAATATCTTTGATTTCTTTCCTCAAGGCGCCTAGCTAAGAAGCGTTGAGTCGGTATCATATTCTACGTCACGAACATATCACAACTCACTCGTTTGCTGAATATGTATCCATTCTGCGAGTAACTAAAACCGTGAAATCACATTATCTCATGAAGACAAGAATATCAATAGCATACCCGTGTAACACTAGTACCGAGCGCCTTGTGGTCATGGATACTATGAATTGGTGCTGTGGTTTTCGCAAGGGTGGGACTTAATGTTCATTGATCATTGATCATTTTTCCGCATCAGTCCATAGGTCCGAAGCCCCTGGCGGTGTGTGTATCTCCAAAACAGGAACGACAGGTCTGATGATAACGAGTTGAAATTAACTCTTGCAAAAAACTACATAGATATTATGCTACTAATAATGGGCTTGTAAAGCGTAATAAGTAAGTAAGTAATAATCAAGAGATCATCCATGTTCTTCCTGAACTAGTCAACATATATGTGGTTCCCTGACAATTTTTGATTACTCGGAGTAGCCATCATCTTCTCTAACTGTTGGCCTCATTTTCTCAATGATACCACTAACACGCTCGTAAACAGCAAAGACAATCGCTTGTCCAGGTGCAACACGAAGTACACGAGGTGTTATACCCTTATAGAATGATCGAAAGCCCTCTTGTCTCCACATATCCGACGCAATAACTGCGATCCGTTGAAAGGCAGATTGGCCTGGGATCGTAGTTGCCTTTTGTAAACCTTGTGGAATACTTAGATTTAGGAATATTGGTGATCAAAACAATCACTTACGGGTTTTGATGGTATCAATCGGAGCGTTTGAGAAAGGACCCATAGCGCCTGATATGAGGCCGATAATCATGTGCTGATATGAGGGAAGCTCAGTAAGACCGGGTTGCATTCTGTGGGCTAGTTTCTTGATTTCCTGGTATGCAGTAAAATTGGCACCTTGGTTGGTAGCTTGCCGAAGAACAGTGAGAGAGACACCCCGATATAATGTGGTGATGCCTTCTTCTCGAATAATGGTATAAACGGCATGACCGGCATTGCGATATCTCGGCGTCTCCATTGGATCTGCGAGGGAATGCTGCTGGGCCTGCAACCGAATCTTGACGACCTCCATTGGATTCACAACCAAAATGGCTTCCGTGGTGCCGGCTCCCAGCCCAGCTGTGAATGAAAATTATGAAGACTGCAATGGAAAAGAAGAGCAACGAGTCACACCCAGGAAAGTATTTCCGACGCTCGTCTTTCCTGTTGACTCATCGGCGAGCCAGCTGTGGTATGCCTCAAAACTCGCAAATCGAGTGGCCATCTTAGGAACGATTCCTGACAAAACGGCGCCGAGACCTTTGTACAGAGCGAGTGGCGTCTCTCGTCTGACAATATTGGAACCAGTTGATATAAATCCTCGGGACTTTGTCTATACATTGTTAATTTACAGAATATCGATCGATGTTCAGTCTTACATCTGAAGTCCTTCCAGACTTGGAGAGCTGCATACGGACTTTAATGGTGTCGAGAGGCTGACATATGAGCTATGGGGTAGTGAGAACATATCCTTACTAAACTATGAAGGATCCATTTACAGCCTCACAAGCACCGGCCATTCCACCAGCCGTAATGTGGGTAGCAAATCCGACCGGCTTTTTGTTGCTGTTCCTGGACATGGTCTACCGAGAGGGATGTTGGTTTACGAAGAGTAAGGAGAGTAGGGAAGTTGATGGAGAGATGATTTGACTTGGAAAAGAGGGGGAGGTTTATAAGACTAAGACCATGGAGATTCTGGGCGGATTTAACATGTGAATAGCAGCATATATCCATTCCCGGCTGTGGGAGTCGGGTCAGCTAACTGAATGTGAATTCTCCGGTAGGATATTAAATTGTGTAATGTACATTGCTAGATTTTGAGCCTCATACCCGTCAATATTCTCCTAGGCAAGTGTTTATTGGGAGAGTGTCCTAGTCCGGATCACCGCATATCTCCTTACTATATGATCCGGGCAGAAACAACACATCATACATCATTGAATACAGCTTCAATTATATTGAAAAAGAATCAATGTAGTATATTAAATAGAAATAAATATTAACAGGGTGTTCTACATCATATAAAAGCTCTCCACAACTTCTATTGATACCATGGCAAAAGTAATCAGCCAGTTCTCCACACTACGTCCACATTCAACATAGATTTCATCGGCAAAATCAATTATATAGTACACATGCGCGACGAAAAGTGAGGGAGGAATAATTTCACAAAGAATTAGTCCGATTGTTGAAGAAGCAACGAAGCAGTCTATATTCGCCAGTCCTTGAAGAAATCGCTGTACTCTCGTTGGACGACATCAATCATATAGTCAACAATGGTTCCACCTTCATTGTCATCTTGTTCATGCTCGACTCCTGGTTCTCCAATCTCGACTCTTATCTGTGCGTTGGGTATTAGATCTCCTTTATTACCGACAGTGTATGAACGACTCCTGGATCCGACAGCATTTTCACCACTCTCAGCACCAAAATCGTCATTATCTGCCCCCTCCATTGCAGATTCCTCTCGGGCAGCAACCGCAGCCGCCCTAGCATCCTCTATATCTTCAAACTCTCCTAGAGCTTTCGTTAATGCAGTAACAGAACTATGAGCCCCCAATACTCCACCCCCTCTGTCGCCGAAAATTGTCCTCCAATCAAACTCTCCCTTTTGGATGACGATATCATCCAGTGAGCGCTTCTGATTTGCTTTACGCAGCATAGCTTCCTCGACAGTGTGCTGTGAAACAAAACGATAGATGTGGACGTCACGAATTTGACCAATGCGGTGGGCACGATCTTCACATTGTTTGTCCATTTGAGGATTGAAGTCACTGTCATAGAAGATGACTGTATCTGCGCCAGTGAGACTAGAATCCACGTTGCCAATCAACCGCTGGTGGATAAGAACGATGACAAAGACTCACTTGATCCCAACACCCCCAGATCGTGAGGAAGCAATGAAACAAAATATTCTCGAGTCCGCATTGAACCTTTCCGTAATATACTGTCGGTCTTCGATCTTGGTTGCCCCATCCAACCGCAGATACAGGTAGCCGTTCAAATTTAAGAATATTTCTAGAATATCTAGGATACGTGTCATTTGGGTGAAGATGAGGACACGGTGGCTTCCAGCTTTTTTCTCTTGTAGCAACTTCTTCAGCTGTTGGAGCTTCCCACAATCATATTGGAGCAACGAGGGATCAGGAAAAGCAATCTGGAGCCTCACGCTCACTGGATGGAGGATTTGATCAAATTCCAAGGGCAAGGAAGCAAGCTGATCCTCGTAAGTTCCCAAAGCCAGCTGAGGGAGATCCATAGCCACAGCCGGGGGCGTAACAAACACAAATTTGTTTATTTTTTCGGCCATATCGTATGCTCGTTCCGTATGTGAAAGTACGGCCCCATGGACTGGCCGCACAAGATCGGTGTAACCGATTCGAAAATCAACGGCTGAGAGTGGAACGAGAGGTTGATAGAACCGCCTGACAGCCGACAGCGTCTCAGAAGGATAGATTGGTTGTCTGGAGCACTTGATCGAATTGAGATAGGCGACATGCTTCCAATACGACGTCATTTCCATTTCCTGCATATAGGCCCTGTAACGTCGGTATCCAGCAATGGTACGAGTGTCCTTCGGCGGTGGTTCTCCTGGCAAATCGCTGATGTAGGATATTTTCAGAGAAGCAGAAAGCTGCCGCGTTTCCACGGCAGTGAGTAGCGGTTCATCTTGCTGGTTAATGAACCGATATCCCAACAAATCAAGATTCACAGTCTCGTCCTCCGCCTCTAACCATCTTTTCCTTATCAGGAGCTCCTTGATCTCAAAACTTGTGACAGCGGACTGCCGCATGGCGAAGGAGGTAACAATGGGCCGGACCTCGAAGAGATCTGGGTGGTTACATACTTTACGCAGCTGCATGAGGATATTAGCGATCTTGTGGTAAATCCCGGATTGAAGGTCATCCCTGGTTTGAGCACGGGACATGAATTCGTCGTACAAGAATCGTTGACGCTTGGAAAGAGGGCATAGGACAAGGTGTTCGTATTTACTTGGTAATTCCTTCTCAACGTCACGTTTGAGTCGGCGTAAGAGGTACGGCCGAAGGACAGTGTGCAATTTAGTGACCCGTTGCAAAGTCTCATCGTCGAGGGCGCTCCCAATCTCAATGGCCTTTTCCAGAGGATCTATCAGGCGGATTAAAGGTCAACCTGGAACGAAGACTTAAACTCACTTGAGAACCAGTCTCCAAACTCCTTGAGATTGGCAAAACTGGAGCCCGACATCAAGAACTGCAGCAGCGCCCAAAGTTCCGTGAGATTATTTTGAAGAGGAGTGCCAGTCAAGAGAAGGCGACGAAAGGAGCGAAACATCAGCAGAATATTCCACCGCTGAGATTTGAAATTTTTGATCATGTGTGCTTCATCAAGAATCATGTAATACCATGGTTTTCGCTTGAATATATGTGCATCTCTACTTGCGAGTGTGTAGGAGGTGATGCAGACGTTGAAGTGATACTTGTCATTCCAGCCTTGTCGTAGCTCCTTTCTTCGCTTCGTGGTACCGTGATAGCTGAGTACTTTGAACCCAGGAAGGAACTTCTTAAACTCCATCTCCCAATTTAGCAACACACTAGTCGGTACAATCTGAGACGGGCGTTAAAACAGGATATCTGATTGCAAGATGGTGCAACGTACAATGAGATGGGGCCCCCAAATCCCACGATCGCAAGCAAGGTAGGCTAACAAGGAGATGGTTTGGATAGTTTTACTGAAAAATGAGTAGAGAAGACAATGAGAATAAGAGTGGCATACCCAAGACCCATTTCGTCCGCCAATATTCCGTTCAAATTATTAGTATGCAAACTTGCTAGCCATTCTAATCCAGAGTGCTGATATGGTCGCAGCACTCCTCGCAATAACAAGGGAGGCTGAATCTTATCTTCTGAATTCCAACTCACTTTTGTAACAGCGAACGGTTGTAAGTAGTCAGGTAGGCGGAAATCTGACGGGAGCTCTGTCTCTTCGCCCTGAGCCTGGTCCACTTCCCCTGTCTGAGAATTCTTGCCGATTTCTGCTGGTTCAACTGGCCTCACAAAGTCACCGCCCTTCTCTATTATTTCCTCTTCTTCCTCCTCCTCCTCCTCCTCCTCCTCCTCCTCCTCTTGCCTTCTTGTCATTGTACCTCTCTCCTGGACCTCCTCTTCCTCCTCTTCCTCCTCTTCCTCCTCGACATTCCTTCTCAGGAGACCAATTTTCACGCCTTCGTTCTCCCTGTCCGCTGTTTCTGCCATCAATGGAGCAACAAAATCATTCTGACGTTCCCCTCCTTCCTCTACAACATCATCTATATCCCAATTGGGCTGTTGTATTTCCAGGGTTGAACTATCGTTGATTTCCCTAGACATCTGCTCCACTTCCGTTGCCGGGGATGCACGAAGTTGAAGTGAGGATTCATGGCTGGTCATATCTTTATCGTGCGTTTCGTCAAGTACATCTTCCTCAAATGTTTCAAAGGTATTGGCAGTTGGCCTAACTACAGGTCCAAGCAGGAGCGCAGTTCCATCGTCCATATCTCCGTCCCCTCCCCTCCCCCCTTCCCCTTCTTCCTCTTCCTCTTCTCCTGTCTCTTCTCCCTCCCCTTCCTCCACCTCTTCCTCCTGAAACTTTTCATCGGGCTCCGAAGACTCTTCTATAAGCTCTTCTATGAGAGCAGCGGAACTCTCCATTTCTGCATCCTCCGTCGCTATATCAACATCTTCGTGGCCGCTAGACCCGTCTGAGCCATTTTGTGTTCCCTCTTCTTCTTCTTCTTCTTCTTCTTCCTCCTCATCATCATCCTCATCCTCATCCTCATCATCCCATCTATCTATATTCATGCTCTCGGACTGATCTCTCACTCCTCTCGCCAAGTCACCTTGCTGTGTCTCTAATAGTTGCCCAGATTGGTCAAGAATCGCATCAAGATGCTGATGACCGCGTCTGCGCTCTTCAGCTTCAAGTTTGAGCCGTTCCTGCTCTCGGACATGCTGCGAGGACAGTTAGCTGGGATTTATTCTTATTCTTATAACAGGTGGTAAACCCACATAAACAGCTTTCTTCCATTCTGAGATAACCATCTTCATCGTCGCCTTTGCCAAAGCCCTCAGCTTCTTCTCTTCCTGTGCCTTCACCCGATCCTTCTTTATTTCTTGCGCATCCCAATACATCTGTATCTTGCTTGCAATCTGACCAGCAATTTGCTGACCAACAAATTTTTTAGAACTCTTAGCCCTGATAACAGTGACAATCTCGACAATATCGTCCCAAACATCTCTCGTCGTTCGTTTCGGTGGGTCATACAACACAACATCGGGATCTGAACCAAAGAGTACGTCTGTACCAGGGATAAATCGCCCTTGGCGACGGAAATCTGCTTCCTGATTCCGTATCCGTGCTTCAGCCAAAGCTCTTGTAGCGGTTTTATCGTCGTCAGTCTCCTCGTCTCCTATTGTTTTATATGAATCCAGGAAGTTAGCAAGGGAGGAATCGTATTTCGGCGGAGGGGGGCGTTGCCGGTGGTGTGATAGTGAAGGGGGTGGTCTCCGAACAACGAGCTTGACACGTTTTATATTCGAAAACGGAGAAGAGACTGGAACTGGAACTACAGGCGGGTGTTTAACCTCCTGTTTTGAAATTTTTAGAACAGCCTTTGTGGGGCGTGCCAGGAATTCGAGATCCTACATTCATTAAAAATAAGGTGTCAACACGACAACAGGAAATATACTCACTTCAACCAGTGGTATCTCTGTTACTATTTTAGCCTTCTTTGAAGGTGGTTCCTCCCCCGATTCTATTATATGTCTAGAGCCTCTTCTTCCGAGAACAGCGGAGATGCTTTGTTGAGCAGCATCCAAAGACAGCTTCTCCCGTTGTACGACAGTCTGCTGCGTCGATACGATTGGCGTCGAGGACAGATCATCCCTTGCTCTGGTTCGTCGTGTTGGGGGAGCAGACACCATTAGTGGAGCAACATGGCTAGACTGGGCAATGTCAATGGCTGAGAGGACAGTTCGTGCCCCATGAACCTTGCTTCGAGACTTTTCTTTCTTGGGTAAAATAGCAGCGGCAGGTGGAAACGCGAAAGCCTTGGGATTGCTCGTGTCGGCATCTGTATACCTCTCATGAGTAATTCGTTTTCCCCGCTCATGAACCTTTCCAACGGTCGCTGATATAATCTCGTGGATCGCCTCTGCATCAAATTTGTCCCTCGATTTATCTTTCGAAGAACGTATCTTTGACTTTTCGGGAGCTTTAAGAGATTGAGAAGGGAAAGAAGCTACAACGGGTATTTGCGATCCACGAGTGCGTCGCCCGGCTTCATAACTGATCTGGCCCAGTAGATCATACTGATTCTCAGCCTTCCACTATGCAAAGTGAGCTATTAAAATTTTGGAAGGAACAGAGTGCACACCGCGTTGAAATCAATTGAGTTCTCTGATTTTACAGACTAACGGAGCACGCTGATAAATGGATGGCAATAAACAAGCACGAGACAACGTACTTTGGGATCGTAGGCGAGCATGAGCTGATATTTATGCATCTGATGTAGTTCCCGAACCTGTAAACGTATTAATTACGCATCTAATGGAACTGAAACAAATTTTGAACTCGCACCATGTCATCATGTCTGTCAAAAATGCTCTGAAGTTGCAGCTGTTTTTCCTCCAAGAGAGCATCCTTCCTCTCCTCTAAAGACGTTTCCAGTGTGTCTCCTATTGTCCTTTTCGTCGCCAGGAGACCCTGTACACCAGACTTGTCTGCCGTCGTTTTGCCTTTCTCATAACCCCGCAACGACTTGGAAGATGAAGAGACTTCCCAAGCTGCTTTAGAGCCAGTAGAAAGTCTTCTATTCTTCATGAAAGATGTATCCGACGCTGAGACCGTTCGCGCCTGTCTCGAGAGTGATCCGTGAGGACAGGCACGACAATATGTCGTGGTTGATAATTCTAGACAGATAATGGACGGTTTGAAACGGTTTTTGAAGTGGTCTGGAGGGTTTATCACGTATATTTCAACGCAGGAGGGATCAAGAAGGAACGTAAGATCGTTTATGGACAACGTTAGATTGGTCAGGCATTATTTTGGAGTCTGATACAGTTTGTTTGGCCGAACGCTACAATGTTCGCTGACTACAAGTACAAATAACTAACATTAAATCTCGTACAAATGGATAGCTTGCTTTGATCGTATGTGGCATTGCTGCACTTGCTCCAATACGTTACAATGTAACGTTATTGGCGTACTCAAAGCCTGGAAATGCTCCACCATAAGGATCAGGACCAGGAAGACCATACAAATCGGCTGCATTGTCCTCAGGATATGCCTCAAACCTGCAACTGCAGATCAATAAGCAATATAACTAGATAAAAGCTGGGGTTACTTACGCGCTAGCATCTCCATCGCTTGTGATACGAGGAAGATACGGAGCAGTGATTTCTCTCTTCTCTAGCTTTGACCAGTCAACTTCACGGAACCAAGGGTGTGCGAAAACGTCCCCAGCACCATACTGCATGTTACCGTATCGTTTCGAGGGATCGGGTTCCATGAGTCTGAGGATAATGTCTGTGGCATTGTGGTGAAATGTTGATGGCCATTTTATGTAGGCTGGACCTCGTGTAATCTTCTCATAGAGAAGCATATGGTTAGGTTCCGGTTGATGGTATGGTGGCAATCCAGATAACATCTCATAGATCAGAACCCCTAACGCATACCAGTCGACACTCTTATTATACCGCTGCTGGTTTACGATCTAGCACATACCACAGATATCAACTAGTAGTTCGACGGACGTGGTGTCCTCACCTCTGGTGCGAGGTAGTCTGGAGTACCGCAAAGAGTCCAGGTATTCCTGGCACATATTTTGGCAAATCCAAAATCGGCTATTTTGATATGTCCGTCCGCGTTCAGCAAGATATTCTCAGGTTTGAGGTCGCGATATATGATCCAGAGGGAATGTAGATGCTTTAATGCAAGCGCCACTTCAGCAGCGTAGAATTTAGCGACGGGATCAGGAAACCTCTGCCACCAAGAATCAATAGAAAATTATCATTATCTCCAGGTACGAGTACGTGGCAGTGAAGGTGATGTACCCACATTAGACCTTCGTAGTAGTGTGAATAATTCTCCACCGGGCACGAAGTCCATCACCATGTAGAGGTTAGTTGAGTCTTGGAACGTCCCCCATAGGTTTATAATAAACACATGTTGTATGTGTTCCAAGACAACCATCTCGTTGTTTGTGTGTTCTATTTGTTTCATTTTAACCACGCGCTCTTTATTGAGCACCTTAATCGCGTAGAAGCGGAGGTTATGTTTACTCCGCACTGCACTGGGTCGCATGGGTATTACTTGTGGCGCTAAATAATCACATACCAAGATGAACGCGACCGAAACTACCAGTTCCGAGTGTCCGTTGCATTATAAAATCGTTGAGTCTGTAGTGACCTTTGGGTCGTCGAGGTTTAGGTAGTTCAACTACTATAGGAGCCTCAGATTTGGACTCCACTGTCTCTTCTATGACTCTGGTCACAGATATCCTTTCGGTAGGAATACAGTCTCCATGCTCGTAGAGGGTCATGGAGGACCTTATTGAGTGTGCCGATGCGGATGGGGATGGCGGTAGTACAGGAGCAATGTCTGGTTCAATGTTGCTTTTTTGACTGATATAACCCACAGTAGAGAGACGACGACGGTACATCCCCAAGAGTTCAACAGAAGTGAAGCAGAAAGGACAGTGGGATGCGGCAATTGTTCGATTATTACCATGATCCGATATGGCAAGTGGAACAAACAAAGACTTTTTATAGACGCTGCAAGAACCAAAGATCCCAGCTTGAGAATAAAAGAAACAAACGACAGCGAGCAACCTCTGGATTATGATGTGTCAACTCCGCCATGGAGAAATACTGATGTCATGGAGACAAAAAGTACCATCCTATCGTCGGCAAAACAGCTTACGTCGCTCATTCACACTGACCAAGACATGATGAATACCGAATTATTATTATTATGGTCACTCCATGATTGGTGGTCGAACCCAGGTCATTGGTGGTCAGTGGAGACTCACCAAAGGCCTGCCATGCTGTGTTAATTGACATGCCTTACATCGTCATTTGTGCTCATTTTATAGAACTACAGTAAAATGCATCAATGAAATCAATCCATCCAAATCTGCAGCTATCCAATATAGAGCGTTCGCTCATCGCTATAAACACTGCCAGTCTCAGTCTGCTTTTATCTTCCGGAATTGTCTAGAAGATAATTAAGAAACCCTAGTGAGCCAAAACCACTATCACGATAAAGTACAGACGACTAACATCCAAAATCTCCCCAAAATCCTGATTTTTGAACTGTGGGTGTCCAATCGTCTCTCCCTTCCCTTCACACAGTCGAACGACGATCCGAGCCAAGTTCACGAGAACCTGGACCCACAATGACAACTGTGTATTCGATCCATCGGAAACCTTGTCTGTACCAGCTGATCGGGATCCGTACAGTACATTTTCCATGTGGGATTGAGTCATAGCCACGTCAATCAACTCAGTCCCGGATAACGAAGATAGAGATCCCGCAAAAGACGTGTCTTTCCATAGAATCTGGATGATGAATAACCACAATTGGACTGATATCTTTCCATCGCTATCAATGTAAAGGGCGGCTTCCGTGCTAGGCGGCTTCTGGATAGAGACGAGGTTTGAGGTTGTGAACGACTCTGTGAGCGACATGATTCCCTGTTTACTAAGAGAGGGAGGAACGACAGGTCCATCGCACAGAGAGGCAGAAAACCGAATTATTTCAGTTTCGCTGAAGTGCACCACATCGTTGTCATTAGGGTCAAGGATGAAACCATATTGCATTAATAATTCTGCGTTGGAAAGTCTTTCACCATATGTATTGAAAACCTCTTCGTTGGGGAGAATTTCAGCGTTGGAGACCATCTCATAGAGAAGATCATGGTCGACATCAGTAGATGGGTTCAGGAAATTACCATCGTATGTATCATCATGTGGGCATTGGCGAAGAGAACCACATTCAGGGCAAACATAGAAATCACTCTGCGAGCAATTTAGACAACTGTTTCAGTGGAGAATGTAGGTCCTTACCTGAATGTGAACGTGATTTTGTATTATATGATTGAACCTGGTAAATTGAGACATATTTTGATCGTAGAACAGATACCAGATGAGAAATCTAATCGCTCACGCATCCGCAACAGGTGTCATCGCCAATCCATGAAAGATATCAAGAAGGAACGCCCTAGACAAAACAAGGGAAAATGCGTGGTGAAACCCAGCTAAATTGGGCTCCTCCTTCAATAGCCGGCGAACGTCAGGTCGTTGCAGAATCGTCAACACACATTCACGATAGTAAAGCTCGATAGCATCCTGAAATGAAAGTATTAATGACATCATCGACTCGCTTGAAACGGGACTCCTTACAAGTAGTCTTTGGCCTCTCTCGTTCTTCTCATTCCAATGTTTTGAGACCCCTGTACCGCGCAGCCACAACAAGGAATCAATGAGTTCAGTTTCCACCCTGCGCATAGCATTACTTTGCCTATCTTGAGGAGAACTGCAAGTCCAGAATATGGGTAAATCCACTGGCTGGAGAGAACACAAATATCCGGACCAACGAGAGGATCCACCTCTCAAGCTGGTAATAGGAATATCGGCATTGAAACATGAGATAGAGGCTTGAACTTACATTTCAGAGTATAAAGCAAAAGCCAAACCCAATTGGGCATCCCAACCATGCAAAGCGATTGGTATGTATTCTGAAAGTGAACAAGACCTCACAGAGAGGACGGCATGATTAGGAATACGAACCACTGTGAAACCCGCACTGAATTAAATATCCAGTTTGAGGCCCTCGATCTAAGACTTACAAGCGACATTTGGGGGTATAGGTTCGTTCTTGGAGACAACATGAATACCCCTACTCATATCATAACAGACGGAGATCCGGGGGTCTATATACACATCATTTTCTGCACACCAATTCAGCAGAGAGTTCAAGATCATCCCCCGATGCACGCTAGTTCTGAATGGCTCAGCCTATTTCTTGGTACAGAAGTGAGGCAAAGAATGTAAGAATGTAGTGGAAATACCAGTGAACAGTCAACCGAGTGGACGCTTATGGATGACAGTTTACTGCGGCTTAGCAATCGCCGTAATCTCTAATATGTACATACATGTCGGTGGGTACCAGGACAACCTGGAACCCCTACCACGATGCGACGGTTGCCCGTGATTGATCTGGTTCACAGAGGGATAGTTCTCTCATTGGTATCCCTTTCTGCATATGGGCTCTACATGGGTTACACATCTCATAGGGTCCGCATGGAGCGGCGAAGAGGTTAGTATTCGTATCCGGCGTCGAACATCTTATTTTGGTCCGACCATCTTTTTAATGATAGCAGAGGTGTGACCAGTGCAACTTTACTCATAGGCCTTCGAATTGATATTCATTCCTGAAGTATCTTGCACATTATGAGGAGACAACTCGGTTGGTGAAGCAGGTGTGTCATTGTCAACCGGATACCCGGAAGATTAATCAATTATCTTCATATTCCAGGAGGAAATAAACGAGCAGGCACTTGCACAAGCTGCACAGAGTGCTATCGAATCGAAAAGCCCGTAATTGTATCCTCTTTTGCATATAGGCACTGGTTTGTCACTTCTTACCGGGTTCACGGCTACATGTCGAAAACTTGAACATATGATTTTATAGAATTGTACCCGAACCTGCAATAGATTTTGCCAAGTTAGGGCGAATTAATTGACGTAGGCGACATGAATGCATAACAAAACCGAGGATCGCAATACAACAGCAAAATCCGAATATTTAGCTTTCGATTGTATTGTTTCATTTGACAGATCTAAATCAAATGCTTCTTCCTTTGAGGCTCAAGATGGGATGGGATATCTTCACCAGTTTCCGAGACGGACGAACGTCTATGCGATTCAAATCCAGGTCTTGTGACACTGGGGACGGATCCCTCCATTTGACTAGTTCCACAAAAACCAACTCGACTAAACATGACAGCAGTGATGCGGAAAACAAACAAACTCAGTAGTCTTCGACTCGGGTAAGCTGAAGGTGATCATCTACAGTCTACAAGCCTGTCGAAAGTATGACTCGGTCCTTGCCAGGCCAGTTAGAATCTGTGTCGACTTTTGATATGATCCCCACTGCCTTCTCCTTCAGCTTTGTAGGTTTAGCTGCAATTTTGGACCGTCATCCATTTAGGTACCCCAGTTGCCAATGCTTTGATTTCAAGGATCCGTTTGATTCACAGTTGACAAGACCGGAGGAGTTATACATATGAAGCAGCCAATACTACAAGAGAAGCAAATCATTGCAACGGTAGGTCAACGAAAAAGATAGGAAGGATAAAACGAGCTATGAATAGTGCAGCTAATCAAACGAATTTCAATCACTCTGGCACATTCAAGCAACAGTAGCATTATTGAAAATAACCAAGTTGACAGTCTTTGAAGGCAAGCCGGTCAATTTTCCGGACGTAGAAAGGGCGAGCACGATCTTCTTCAACTGTGCCGGTGTGAGAGTTTTGATAGGTGCAATCAATTGAGAAGACTCGGGTGGAGGCAAGAATGCGCTGATCCAGGGGGGAAGAGCAGCATGAACAACAGGGTAGATACTGCCCAAGGAAGTCTGCGTAATCTCAGAGGTTAACGAAATGAGTTCGTCGGACTCGTCAAATGTGGGATTGAAAGTGGCCGATGGATAAATGGAGAGGAAGTACGCCAAGAGGCCTGCAGTATGGGGAGTTGCCATTGAGGTTCCGGAAATAGTATTAGTTGCTGTGTTACTTCCGATCCAAGTGGAAAGAATGTTCAAACCAGGTCCGAAAACATCAACACATTGACCCCAATTAGAGAAGGATGCCCGTTCATCTGCAAGAGTGGATGCACCAACAGTGATGGGTTTCTCGGCTGCGGCAGGAGAGTAATCGCACGCGTCACGGTCATCG
>Ga0157368_1000439_pt1 | contig 19419 bp, 17 predicted proteins | sample AttbisABBM3_FD_113146 | JGI IMG/M metagenome (GOLD analysis project Ga0157368, IMG submission 113146) | Fungus gardens microbial communities from leaf cutter ant in Botucatu, State of São Paulo, Brazil - Atta bisphaerica ABBM3 | ecosystem: Host-associated > Fungi > Mycelium > Unclassified ...
CTCTTCTTTGTGACTTTGTGACTTGTGACTGTTACCATGACTGTGTCATTTGATGTGACTGATGTGTGACAGTATGATTATAATATCACTCTAACCCTAACCCTAGATCTGAATAAAGAAAATAAATAAAAAATAAAAAAAAGAGAATTTAAATAAAAAAGCTAGTATTTAGGCTTTGCATATCTGACATATATGCAGTTTATGAGTACACCATGTATACTGTCAGAATTGCAAAGAATGGACTTTGTTTATTTTATTTTATTTTTATTTTTATTTTTATTTTTAATTTATTTTCTATTTTGAACTAGGAGTAGGGGTTCATATGATGTTGTAAGTTACTATCACAAACTGTTACATTATGACACTGTTATGGTTATATTATCACACAGTTATATAGTTACAACAGAACATAGTAAAAGCTTCTAGAACAATAATGTGATACAACAAGTTTAATATATGTTGATTTTATGGCTTAAACATAGTCTTTAGAGTAAGCTAGACATAGTAGTAGCATAGACTATCTAGTATAGTATATAAGATAGATACTTTGTATTAGAAACTCTATTAAGTTCTCTTGTGTTAACTCTAATACAAGGTTCCTTTACCTAATCTACTATAAGGTCTTGTGATTGTAACATATACACTATAAGGTAAACATGCCATTAATATACATTTTGATGTTATCTTTCCAGCTTCTTCTCTCAGAATTTAGGCCTATAATCTCATATTATATGTCATGTTATGTGATTGTAGTTATATACCTCTTCATTGTCAAAGAAAAATTAAAAGAAAAGAAATATTAAATCAAGGAAAATAGGTAGAAGAAAAGAAAAATGTTGGTGTCCAAGCACATCATAACATCTGACACATATGGATGTAAATCTGGAATAATCTTGGCTTCAGCAGGTATGCTATATCACTATATATTGTAATATGTTACAACCTTTACTCTTAGAGCTCAGATTACACTTAGGCAAAGACTTGAGATGAGAAGAGAGATAATGTATAAGTGGTAAAGTATAAGGATACAGGATAGTATCTATGCTATATATATAAGAATGATACAAGGAAACAGGCTATAGTTTATAAGACAAACAAGTCATAGTATATGAGGAGAAAGCAAGAATAGAGTACCTACTACATGAGGTGCTAACTGAGGCTACTTTGGTACAGCCAATCATATTATCATTACTCTTAGCCCTTTTCCATATTACATTCTCAAAATATTGATTGTAATATAATAGTTATATTCTGGAAGAAAGTTCTAATAGAAAGCAAATCATTTTGGAGGTTAAACTTCCAAGAATGAGTATTTAGAATAGTGTACTACACTAGTTGATTTTCAAGCTAAGGAATTATAGTGTATCTATGTGTTTTAAATACTAGCACTAAGACTATTTAAGGATTGGAGAAGATAGATAACTACTTTGGATATACTAAAGTGCTTAGAAATTAAGTCTGGAGTCCTATAAAGATTGTAAGAAGCCATATAATTAGTAATAGAGTAATCCAACATGAAAAGGAACTAGGTTAATCTATACTAGAAGTAGTATATAGATTAAAAGGAGAATATCTACTTCTACAAATGTTTTGGGTGAAGTGGAGCTTAGGTAAGCATCATCCATGATAAAGTCAGATATATTAGATATATTCAGATAGTATGTGACAACTACTATATAAGATGCTGGCTGATACATTATGAGAAGAATATAAAATATAGTAAATATAAGTCAAAGATAAAACAAACTCTAACAAATGTATATTTAGCATGAGGCAAACATCTGTGAAATATAAGATAGAATCATTTGTAACAGTAACATAGAATTTTCTAGAGATTTGAAGCTTTTTTTACACTTTTACTAAGTCACTCTTATATAAGCTTTGCTTAGCAATATTAGTTTTACTTGATAATACACTTATCAAAAATTATATAATCAATCTTGTATTTGGCTTTTTAATAAATTTTTAATAAATTTTTATATAGTAAATACTATAAAAGATAATAATCTTTTCTAAAAAAACTTCTTACTACTAACTACAAACACACCTCACTTAAACTTAGTAAACATAACATTAGGATGGCAAAAGAACTTCAAGAAACCTATTTCTTGGGATCAGACTAGAGAAAGAATAATATAATCCTCTTTATTTCCCGAGATATAAAATCAAAACTCAAAAATAATCAGAAAGCTACAAAAACATGATCTGAAATAAATCAACATTAAAATTAATTCTTCCATTTCAACCCTTCAGATGAATTCTACATCTTGATCTCAATAAAATTTCTTTAAACATTGTAGAAAGATATAATTTTGTAATTAAGTTTATTATCTTGTAGATACTTTACAATCTGCAATACAATCTCTTTTTATTTTTCATTCTAATTATTCTTTAATGAAAGCTACACTCTCAGAATAGACATTACTTACCACAAATGAATTTCCTTTCCTTTCCTCCTGGCTAGGTATATCCATGAAATAACAAGCCACAAACTGATTGCTAATAAGATGTTGTGGGTTAGAATTTAGGCAACCATCATAGATAGTCTCTGAGATAAACTCTCCTATCTGAGGAGGCATTCAGTCTAAAGATTTATGAGTATCACAGAAATATAGTCTGTCACATTGTATATTCAGAAAATATGCATGACCTCGAAGGTGGGCGGACTCAAAAAATACTTGGTAAAGCATTAGGATTAGAGTCATCCTGACCAAAGGGTGGCACTAAGTTTCACTGAGTTCTCTGCATGTCAGGAGAAAAAGTATTTGTATTCACATTGTTTATCACCAATCTTGCAGAGTGAGATGTATTTATAGAAAACAGAAATGTAATCAGCAACATGTATCTGACTAGCTTCATCAACAAGAGTGCTGATGGGGAACTCCTTCGCAAAGATTCTACTTATAGCATCGCTCGATAGCATGCTGAGTGTACATAAGAAAACCTTGATCCCCTTGACCCTCGATCCACATGTATGGAAGTCTCCGGACTTGATGATATTTGCATTGATATCACCATAGAGGTGTTTGTGCCTTTCCAAGTTTATTGAACCAGCCAGATGGGCAAGTCAATCCTCCACTCACCAATCATCAATGAATTCATCCGAGATCAATAGCCTATAATCATGGAAACCAACTTCAGAGAGTTTTTCGGCAATATTCTTGACAGCAACATTAGATTGCGCGACAATCCAGGTGCCACTGCCATCTAAACGAAGAAGACAATGACGCTAGTTTTTCCTGTACCCGGTGGCCCTCGGATGATAGTAGTGACGTTTCGCGAGCTTTTCGACATCATGGCATGGACGGCATTATGCTGAGATCCACTAAGCCGTTTGGCACTCTCAGAAAGGCTCTCACAGACTGCAGATGTCAACATAGGGTATTTGGAGGCACTAGCAAACCATTTGTCGGGCCACGATATAGCGTCTTTGCCCTTGGGGAATCGGGAGTGTCGAGGCCCTGTAAAAGGTGGAGCAGACTTCGATCGCGAGCTATCTTAGCCAAAGTCGGAGCATCACAACCAATGCTGATGATAGATGTGATTTTTCGGTCGCCGATACTCGACCCTCCGAATGTTGCGGATCGACCATGGGCATGGACATTAATCTTGCCATGTACAGCAAAACTACCGGTAGCATCCTCAACGATGGCTCGAGCTTGCTAGAACAAAAACGATTATATGCTCTTTGTTCTTCGAGTCATAGCCGCGATATTCGAAATCCCGATTGACTTTATCTATCAGGCCTTCTGCGATCAAAACGCAGAGAATCAACGGTAATCTTTGCAATAACTGGGAAAAATTGCACATGAGGACCCGATAACACTGAAAACTACAAAACATACGCCATCGTTCATATCGAAAGTGTTGACTCTTTTGACACTGCTATATGTTGTGACAGCATCACCAATCGAGCCAAGTAATATGCAAGCATGCTCGTTTGACCGGCCCGAGAGCGGCAGTTCGATATTCAGGGCCGTATGTTATATCATTGAAGGTTTCAGTAACCAGCAGTTCGTGTATCTTTGTTTCATCGCTTAGCGCAGCTTTTAGAATGCCAGAAATATTGTTACGTTTCCATTCGGGAAAGGCAGACTGAACGTCGACATTTTTTGAGGAAAATCTATTGTTACGTCACGTCACACGACGCGTCATTTACGCTCTCACATCCATGGCCGCCGTTGCAGTACGAGCACCCACACATTCTTGTATTAAGCAGTACTATAAGGCAAAAATAGAAGCTGCAGAGCTCCTCATCAACCAGAAAACCCAGAACTTGCGTCGATTGGAGGCTCAGCGGAATGCATTGAATGCTCGGGGTATGTGTGCTGTTGTTGAACGCATGAACTGTGTGTACTAAGCGTATACTCTAGTGCGGCTTTTGAGAGAGGAACTTCAGCTACTGCAGGAACCGGGGAGCTATGTTGGAGAAGTCGTCAAGGTGATGGGTAAGAACAAAGTCTTGGTGAAAGTACAACCCGAGGGCAAATATAGTGAGTCTCAAAGACCGGTCCTTGCCAAGATTGTGAACTCAGCTGTTATAACTTTAGTTGTTGATATTGATCCAGACATCGAACTTAGTGCCCTTCAACCTACTTACCGGGTAGCCCTCCGTTCAGATTCATACACTATCCACAAAATTCTGCCAAACAAGGTTGATCCTCTGGTATCGCTGATGATGGTCGAGAAAGTGCCCGACAGTACATATGAAATGGTCGGTGGTCTGGATAAACAAATCAAGGAAATCAAGGAAGTCATCGAACTCCCTGTGAAACACCCGGAGCTATTCGAGGCATTAGGCATTGCCCAACCTAAAGGTGTCCTTCTATATGGCCCTCCTGGAACTGGAAAAACACTACTGGCACGAGCTGTCGCCCACCATACTGACTGCAAGTTCATTCGTGTCAGTGGAAGCGAACTTGTGCAGAAGTACATTGGCGAAGGCAGCCGCATGGTCAGAGAATTATTCGTGATGGCTCGAGAGCATGCTCCAAGTATCATCTTTATGGATGAGATTGATTCTATTGGAAGTTCGAGAGGAGAAAGCGGGAGTGGTGGGGGTGATTCAGAAGTGCAACGGACGATGTTGGAGCTTCTTAACCAACTCGATGGCTTTGAGTCGACAAAGAATATCAAAGTCATCATGGCTACAAATCGAATCGGTACGTATTTTACCCCTTTTACGAGATTGCCCTTTCTCAGCTGCACGTCATAGACATTTTGGATTCTGCCCTGCTGCGGCCAGGGCGAATTGATCGTAAGATCGAATTCCCTCCCCCAGGCCCTGAGGCACGTGTATCAATTCTCCGTATCCACTCTCGAAAAGTGTGTATTCTCTTTCTCAGAAGTGTGCGGATACCCTTTGAATGGACAGCAATAGATGTCATTACAGCGCGGGATTGACCTTCATGCACTGGCGGAGAAGATGGGACAGTGTTCTGGCGCGGAGGTTCGTGGTATTTGCACAGAAGCAGGTACACCTTCCGTCTTTTTTTTTTACCGAGATGCCGCTTACGAATAACCCGTTCAGGCATGTACGCCCTCCGAGAACGACGACAACACGTTACACAAGAGGACTTTGAATTTGCTGTGGCTAAGGTCAGTTGGTTCTCCCAAAATTTTATGGTTGAAATTAACTAATTAACTGTTTCTCTGCCTCCAGGTCTTGAAAAAGAATCAAGAGAGTAATACTTCAGTTAATAAATTATTCTCATAGGTGTATGTTACTTAGATCCATTAGTTGGTATTTGTAGCATTCGATGCTGCCTTCTTGTGAGTAAAACTCCGGGGATCGTACGCTAGCCGAGATGGTAAAATCCCTCTCACTGAGCTGAGTTCTAACGTATATCCACTCTATCATTGTTCGTTTCCCGCTTATACGATTGTCCTAGATAGGCGTCTTCTGTCATCCGATAAAAGATATGATACGTAAAGAGGAACACTATATAAAGGCTGTTTGGCATGCTCTACACTCACCACTCCTCTCTGATCATTTGATGAAAAATTGTCCAAATCTATTCAGCACAGGGTTGTGCAACGATCAAACCTGTTCTTTCAATCACAACATTCTCACATGCGACGTGTGCAGCCTAGTGTGCCGGGATATCAACGAATATAATCAGCATCTGAAAACCAAGAAACACCGTTCCAGAGCTGCGGGAATCACCTCCCATGGTCTGATATACTGCCCGGTATGCAAGCGCTCAATGCCATCCGAGGCATGGTCATCGCATAAGAAAGGGAAAAAGCACGCCAAGGAAGCTAGATCTCTTGGGGTATCCACTGAAGCCAAACCTGAAACCGACATTCCTTCCGAGATTCAGAGCACCCACCAATTTTGTCCTACGTGCCAGATATATGTCGCCCGCTACATTTGGTCTCAACATGCGAGTGGTCGCAGGCATAAACGCGGTCAAGAATACACCGCATTCAAAATGGCACAAAGTGAGGCAGAAAAGGACAAAAACGATGTTGCAATTCAGGGTGATCTGAATTTCAGTGTTGTTGTGCCCGCTACTGCTATGGCCGGGGTCACAAAAACCATTGAGATTCGTTCGACTGCCCCTCTCAGTAAAATCGATCTGAAATCGGCCAAGCTGAGTGCAGATATTGGGTCTTCGCGCCCGCGAAGAATAGCCTCACCGTAAGTTGTTTCTCCTGATTGTCGTCGACTGCCAATGTTTTGCTTAGATTCACTGTGACCATTGAGAGAGCTAATTGTCAACTGTCGATGATTCGAGTTATCAAAATCATGGTCAAGTTCAAGCAAGAGTTCATTGGCCGTTACCAAGACAGGCTCGAAGTTCAATTTGAGGATATTGTTATGAAGAAGCAGTTCATCATCTCCCGAATGGTCGAAGCCATTGTTGGTGACCCCTCGGTGCACGACACACTGAGGCCTCGAGTGCCTTATGTCCCACGTGTACGGGCTCCTCGAGAACCGGAACTCAATGTCATCGAAGGTGTCAAGCCGCCTGCCCAGAAAGCTATCCCGTATGTTTCGAAACTCCCGAAAGCGGCCATTCCCAACCATCTTGTGTCAACACTCACGACGTCTTCAGCTTCTTCAAGAGAGAATATCCAGGCGATAGAGCGCGCGTTCTTGCCGAAGTTACTTGATGCAGAATCGCACGGGCGCTTTTTCAAAATTCTATTATGGATCGAGGAATTCAAGATGGAGTACGTTTTTTTTCCTTTGAAATTTGTTGGATTTTTTCATGGCATCCAAGACAGGACCTCGAACGTTACGATATAATTGGTTCAAGTCTTGCTAGAAATTTACCGTTTTACCAGTATGCTCACTAATTATTATTTTGGATCTGGGATGAGACACCTCCTGCAGTCTTCAGGTTCCCGGTTTAGCGGAGAAACGGCCAAGTGTTTTGACTGGTGCGTCTGGTGCCCATACAAATATCTTTCACAGTCTGAGTTCTGCCAGGTGATCGTATCCTTGTTCGCAAGCAAAACGCTGAACAAGGCCACTGGTATGAGGGTCATGTGCACTTTGTCCATCAATACGAAGTCGGCCTCCAATTCCATGAATCATTTGGCGGTTGGACATCGGACCAAAAATATCATGTTCGCTTCAAACTCAACCGTGTCCCGGTTAGACGACAGCATCAGGCCCTCGATACGGCTTTCACTCAGTCTCGTATTTTATTCCCAAACTCTTCTCATTTTTCAATGACACCTGGCCCTCGCCCTCCTAATACATTCTTTAATTCCCTCATCAGGAGTAACCCGCCACAAATAACTGCCATTACGGGTATACTCAACGCCCCACCCGGATCACTGCCGTTCATCATATTTGGACCGTACGTATCCTGTTTTTTTTTGTCATTTTGGATAATAAGCAACGTATGTATTTTTTAGGCCTGGGACAGGAAAGACGATTACTATAGTCGAGGCCATGAAACAGCTGCTCAAGAAAAATTCTAATATCAAGATCCTAGCATGTGCTCCATCTAATTCTGCTGCTGACTTGATTGCGTTGCGCCTTCGCGACACCATCCCCAAGGAACAATTGTTCCGCATGTATGCACCCTCTCGCTACAAGAATCAGGTTCCCGACGAATTGGAACCTTATACATATTACCGCAATAGTCTTGACGGTCGGCCCTCCTTTAGTGTTCCACCCTTGGCCATCATGAAACGATTTAGAATCATCGTCTCTACGTGTATTTCTGCAGCTATGCTAACCGGTATTGGGATGACTCGTGGCCACTTTAGCCATATTTTCGTCGATGAGGCTGGACAGGCCACTGAGCCCGAGGTGTTTGTTTCTGTAAAAACATTGGCAGATACGGCGACCAACGTAGTGCTATCTGGCGACCCCAAACAGCTTGGGCCTATCATTCGTTCCGATATTGCGTGCAAGCTCGGTCTTGAGATTAGTTATCTCGAGCGTTTGATGGCACGTTCACCGTATGATCTACAGACTGGCTCGGGAAAAAGGTAGGGCTTGTGATTCATCGTCTTTCTTTATCTGCTGACTCTCAAATTAGTATCGTCAAGCTTATTCAGAACTTTCGATCCCATGAGGCCATCCTCAAATTCCCGAACGAACGATTCTATGGAGGTGACCTCGTACCACGGGCACCCTCTCAAGACATCAACACCTACCTTGGCTCGTCTTATCTTCCAAACAAGAAGTTTCCTGTTGTTTTTCATGCTATGTTTGGGAAGGATGACAGAGAAGCCTCCTCTCCCTCGTTCTTCAATATTGATGAAGTGACCCAAGTCAAGTTGTACGTGGGACAGTTGAAGGAAGACCGTACCTTCCGAACGCGTCTGTTCTTTTTCTTTTTTCCGTTACGTCATGTATTGGAATTAAAAATGGTTTTCACAGGCGAACAGGATATCGGTGTCATTGCACCTTACCATGCTCAATGTCAGAGGATTCGCAACCAACTTGATGCCGGATCTGGCGAAATTAAGGTCGGCTCTGTCGAGGAATTCCAGGGTCAGGTAAGTAAAGGAACATCACTTCAACAGCTTGGTTATCTCATGAGACTTGACAGGAACGCAAAGTCATCATTATCTCGACAGTACGAAGTAGCAAAGAGTTCGTGTCCTATGATATTCGTCATACCCTTGGATTTGTCGCCAGCCCGAGACGCTTCAATGGTAACGACATGTCTCTAACCTGTTACGTGAGGCGTGCTGACCTGAACATCAATTAGTCTCCGTTACCAGGGCCAAAGCTCTCCTAATTATCATCGGTGATCCCAATGTTTTGGGGCTGGATCCTCTTTGGAGGGCATTCCTCAACTACATATACAACAACGGCGGTTGGAAAGGACCTGATATTCCCTGGAATCCCTCCGAGCCTGTCGATGGAGCTGGTGGGTATGATGTTGTTGCTAGGAATGCCGCTGTCATAGATATGAATGACTTCACTCGCCGATTGGAAAGTCAAACAATAGAAGGTGTTGAAGAAGACCCAGATGCAGGTGTTGATAAGCCATGGCGTGAAATGGAATAGGCGGGCTCAGGGTTGTATATATATACATGTTTTATTCTTGTTTGTGAACAATGATTTTGCTTATGCAGCTAAACAACTGTCCAGACTGCCCACATTTGATTTGGACAAGACAATCAAGGTTGTTGCACTGATAACCATGGTATTCCGATTTACGATGTTTATTGTCTCTTTCCGGACTTAGGTCGTACAGTCATCGGAAAGAGAAAAGATCTCAAAAATATTCAGTCCCAAAATGGTCCTATTTGAACGTTCGCGGAAGTGTCATCTGAAGGAAAGATTTTCCATCGACATTGCGTTAGGGTTGAATGGCCCCGATGACATGCATCAACTAACCCGAAAAGAATCTTACCATGATTTTTCAAGTTGTTCAGCTCGGCCCTTTTTACCAAGATTGGAACAACGTTGTCGCCTTTGGTATTTCGCAATTCAGTGGGCTTCGGAATTGAGACTTAAAATCTTGACAACGATGGTCTTTGTTTCTGCTGGGCCTTTCGAGGGGACCCCGAATAGCGTCTGGTTGTATAGAGTGATTGATAGCGAAACGGAGACAAGAAGTGCCAGCGGCCTACTTAAGCAACACCCAGGGCAGATTGTTGGGATAATCGAACTTGGATACTGACAGACGACCGACAGGTGACTTGACAGCTATTTGTCCGCCGTGTGATGTGGCAGATGCTAGCATCGAATTTGAACGCAAGTTTCGAAAATTGTTTTGACTGAAACAACCAGGACGATGGAATTTCTCGGTCGTCAAGTTTGAACAATAAACAGATGCATAGAATATGTGCATCGTATCGGCAGTGACTCATGTTGCATCATTATTCTTTATACTCGATTTGTCAGTTGTTTCTACCGTAGTATTGGTTCGGAATCATTTAGCGTCGGGCTGTGAAGGATATTGCGTGGGATTCCGTGTTTGCGACGCATTTGAGAGCCCTTAAAAGTCGCTAGGTTTTGCTTTCGTTGTTATCATCATAATGCTCCGAAATTGCCCTAACATCATTGCTTCCGGTTCTTGTACAAATACAGGTTGTGTTTTCAATCACAACATACTGACATGCGATCCTTGTGGTTATGTGGCTCGTAATATCCATGAATATCAAGCTCACTTGCAGAGCAAGAAGCATCAGAGGGTGCTCGCCGGCAAGATCGAGCAGACCTGGTATTGCCATATTTGCGAGCGCCCAATTGGATCCAATTCCTGGAACCAACACAAGAACGGTAAACGACATCGTGACAAGGCCAAGTCCGAAAAATTGGACGTTAATCTCGAACCTGACCCAGTTGTCCCTGCAAATACTCACACCTTCTGTACTATTTGCCAGTCATCCATCACAACTCGTTACTGGGACTCACATATCCGCAGTCGGAGCCACTTAAAAAAGGAGCAATATGTGTCATTCAAGAATGTCTTGGACGAGGCCGAGAAAGAGAAGAATGGTGTGACGATTCAAGGAGAGGCCGAATTGGGTGTCTTGGAACCAGCAATAGCTGCCGTAGGGAAGACGACGACACTCAAGATATCGTCGACTGTCCCTTCAGCGAAGATTGTTCTGGTTTCAGTCAAGCTCAGTGCGGATTTGGGGGCACAAAAGAGAAAAAGGGTGGTTTTACCGTTAGTACTATCTCTATGTCGTCTTTTTATTTAATCGACTAACGAGGGGATTTTTCAGATTTACCTTTAAAGTCGAGGGCAGTAATCGCAAAGTCTCTTTGCAACCTATTGTTCTCAACGTTACATTTACTGAACAATACATTGGACGGTACCAAGATAGGCTTGAACTCCAGTTCTACGACGAGCAACTCAAGAAAGCTTTTATCATCTCCAGAACATTGCGTGCCATTGTAGGGGATCCCATCGCTCATGAACAACTGAAAGCACGCACCCCCTACGTTCCTCGGGTCCGCACAAGGAGAGAACCCGAGGCTAAAGTAACTGAAGGTGTCGCACCACCGTCCCTGAATGCCATTCCTTATGTTGCAAAACTTCCTCGAGCATCTATCCCTGCTCAACTCCTCGCAACTCTCAGTCTTTCCTCTCATCCCACCCGTGAAACCCTTGATTCAATCAAACGTGTATATCTCCCAAAGATTCTTGACTCTGAGACACATGGTAGGCACTTCAAGACCCTCCTCTGGATCGAGGAGCATAAAATGGAGTATGTCTTGATACCTAGAAACCTGATTTTTCTAACGTATTAATAGTGAAGATTTGGAGCATTATGACATGCAGGGGTCGACTCTGAGTAAACACAACCGATACTACTAGTTAGTGATTTCTCTCGAGTATTTGAAATCCAGATTCTCGACTCTTACGTCTTGCTATAGCTTGGCCGTTCCTGGCCTTGCAGAGAAACGTCCGAGTGTTCTTATTGGTGAGCCTCTGGAGCTGAATCAGTCGACAATACGCTCTTACAATCTATAGGTGACAGAATACTGGTTAAGAGACAGGAAGATCTTCAAGGTCACTGGCATGCGGGCTATGTACATCTTGTTCGTCGTGACGAAGTTGGCTTGGTTTTCCATCAGTCATTCCGGGGATGGTCAGCGACGCAGAGATACAATGTCCGCTTCAAGCTCACCCGTATCCCGTTACAACGCCAACATCGAGCTCTTGATACCGTATTTACCGAATCGCGTATCTTATTTCCAGAATCCTCCCATCTTCCAAAGGCACCAGTTCCTAAATTGCTATCGAATACTGTTAACAAACTGATCCTTTCCAATATCCCGCAATTACAAGCTGTATCATCTATTGCAGCCGCACCTCCGGGCTCATTACCTTTTGTTGTTTTTGGGCCGTAAGTGCTTTCTTCTTGAAATTATTTATACTTCACGTGCTATTGATAGTCCTGGAACTGGGAAGACTGTTACCGTCGTTGAAGCCATCATGCAGCTAACCAAGAAAAATGCCAATATCCGTATGCTCGTGTGTGCCCCCTCTAACTCCGCTGCCGACCTCATTGCTTCCCGGCTTATCGATTGCTTGGGGGTTGGCGAGTTGTTTCGCATGTATGCACCATCAAGAGATGAAAAACAGGTGCCAGATCTCTTGAGGGCATACAGCTACTACCGTGATGATGGAAGCTCACGGCCATGTTTCTCTGTTCCTCCTATGGCCACCATGAAAAATTATCGTGTTATTGTTTCGACGCTCATTTCAGCCTCTATTGCGTTCGGTATAGGCATGCCACGAGGACACTTCAGCCATATCTTCATTGATGAAGCTGGCCAGGCAACCGAACCTGAGGCTTTTGTTTCTATCAAGACATTGGCAGATCCAAAAACGAACATTGTTCTCTCAGGAGATCCGAAACAACTCGGGCCCATTATTCGTTCTGGTATTTCTACCCATCTTGGGTTGGAACTAAGTTATATCGAACGTATAATGGCTCGTCCACCATATGATCAGTCGGTGGGACATGGTAAAAGGTATGTTTTTCTGTTCACTTGTCATTTTTATGTAATCTGTTGCCATACCTCGGAACAGTATCGTCAAGCTCGTCAAGAATTTCCGCTCTCATGGAGCTATACTCCGTTTCCCAAACGAGAGGTTCTACGGCAACGATCTACAGCCCTGTGGCAATAGCCGTGTGATCAATAGTTACCTCGACTCGTCTTACCTTGTGAACAAAAAGTTTCCTGTCGTCTTCCATGCTGTCTCTGGGAAAGATGATCGAGAAGCCTCGTCGCCTTCATTCTTCAACGTTGATGAAGTACTACAGGTCAAGAGCTATGTTCGACAGTTGAAAGCTGATAGAGTGTTCAGAACAAGTAGGTGTAATATAACAGGGTTCATTGCATCTAATTAGGACCCACAGGTGACAACGATATTGGAATTATAACTCCCTACCATGCCCAATGCCTCAAAATTCGAGCCACCCTCCGTGGTGTTGCTGATGAAGTGAAAATTGGATCAGTAGAAGAGTTCCAGGGACAGGCAAGTGCCAATGAGACCACTTGAATGTGAGAGATTCCTCACCTTTAGCGGAACTGTAGGAACGCTCCGTTATCATAATCTCCACTGTTCGGAGCAGCAAAGATTTCGTGGTTTATGACATTAAGCATACACTTGGTTTCGTGGCTAGCCCGCGCCGCTTCAATGGTCTGTTCTACGAGTTTTTTTAAATGACTATTTTCCTGACTATTTCACAGTATCGGTGACACGCGCGAAGGCTCTGCTAATTGTGATCGGAGATCCTGAAGTTTTAGGCCTTGACCCACTTTGGCGATCTTTTCTGAATTATATCTATCAGAACAGGGGCTGGAGGGGACCCGACATTCCCTGGGACCCGTCAGAGCCTGTTAACGAAGCAGGTGGATATGATGTTGACGCCCGGAACACTGCGTCATCGGATATGAATGACCTTACCCGTCGTATGGAAAGTATGACGATGGAGGGTGCGGTGGAGGGTGCGGAGGAGGATTTAGATGCAGGTGTTGATAAGCCATGGCGTGAATTAGAGTAGGTGATGCACTGATGAATTTATTCACTATTTTGTATACATACTTTGGCGAATTAAAGACTTTGTAAAGAGCGCATGTGCAATTATATCTGATATATTCTTGGATGTTTGGTTCAATGATAAAGCTGAGAGAGCATAGGATTTAATTCGTGGTTCTAGTTGATGAAAACAGCAGAGAAGATGCTGCATCTTCTCCTTTGTTCTTCAGCAATTTAATTGCATGTGAAACTATCTGATTATAAGACAGCTTGCAGGCAGAGTCCTGTAGTTTATGGTTTGGATCCTAGTTTTTTGTCTCCCCAAAGGGCTAGTGCCTAAATTGCCAATGCATGCACCAGGTTGAGACTGTCCCAGACTATCTACATGGATTTGGAATTGTCATTTGATATTCCTGTAGGAGCATTTTTATGGTTGCATGTGTTGAATAAATGGAATCATTCCACTTATTCATATCAACACAGCATATAAGTAATGATGCACAGCACTCACAATGAGTTGCAAGTGTCATCTTAGCAATTATATATAAACATAGATACACTGTCATTTACCCAGTTCAAGTAATATAATATACTTGTCTATATATTACTCACAATCTATTAAGCTCTCTTCTATTAGTAAGTAGTCATCAGTTGCCCACACTGCACCATGCTGCTATATGCCTTTGTTTCTTCCAACAGTATATCTTGTCCAGTGTTGTCTTCTCCTATGCAGTTCTCATCTATACCAATTTCTGCACCTCTTGACACCACTACTCCTATTGGAGAACAGAATGTACAGCAGCATGATGCAGTGTGAACAACTGCTGACCACTAAGTTCTGTAGTGATAAGCTTAGAAGCACAAACAACAACAGAGAACAAGATGATAGTATATGATCAACCTATATGAAAATTTACATTGACTACCTAATTAGTCATACTACTAATCATAGCACAAACACTTAGTAAGTGGAATGCTTTGCAACACTCCTCTTGCTTAAGATACCAGCTGTTAAGCAATAGAAGTATAAGTGGATAGGCTTAGAGTATTTTTAAGCCAAGAGATGGACAGAAACAACTGAATAAGACTTAACCAAGATTTTTAGTCAAGATATCAGTAGGATTCTTTTTCCTATCAATATAGTATGGTTTGATTTGTTCATCCTTAAGGAGTAGTAAACATCTATAACATAATTGTAAGTATGAATAAGATAAAATAAAGTATGAAAGGCTTATCTCAGAGGCTTCTAGATTATGGAAAACAACTGAGATGAATATAAGGGGACTTGCTTTTCTAAAGCTTTTCTCTTCTACACTTTCCAGTTGATTCATGTTCCATAACTCTTTCTAGTATCTGCACCCATCTACTAATCTCCTTTTCTATAACCTAAATCTCTTCAAACTACATACAAGCATTTCTAACTGTCTAAACATCTAACTTCTCTTTTGTCACATACTATCTAAGCACATCTGACACATCCAACTATATCACAGATAACAATTACCTAAGCTCTGCTCTGCCTAAAATATCTGCAGAAGTAAATATCCTCTTTCTAGTCAACACACTACTTCTGGTACAGATCAACCTAGCTCCATTCCATATCAGATCACTTCATTACTGACCACATAGCTTCTTGTGATGTCCGTAGAACTTCAGATCTGATTTTCGAGAACTTTAGAGTATCCAGAGTAGTTATCTGTCTCTTCTAATCCTTGAATAGACTTAGTACTAGTATTTAAGATGAGTAAATACTCTATAATTTCTTAGCTTGAAAATCACCTAATGTAGTGCACTATACTGAGTGCTTATATCTGACTTTCATAATGGTTTATTTCTTGTTATATTTTCTGTATAAAATATGACTATTATGATAAGTAGAGATATATGTCAGAATCATAAGCATTAGACTTAACTATTTTTATATTTTATATTTTATATTTTATATTTTTATTTTTAGAACTTAGGATTAAAGTTAACATGACATCACATGTCACTGTCATGAATTGTCACATAATATTGTTACTATTATACTATTATACAATTATACATCATAATAGAACATAGTAGAAGGTTCTGGAAAGAAACAATGTCACTATAATATATTTGACATATGTTGACCTTATGGATAATATATGATCTTTAGGGTAGGTTAATAGTACTGTAGCATAAACCAGTAGCCTAATGTATATAAGGTAGATAAGTTTGTACTAGAAACTCCATTGAGTTCTCTTATGTTACACTAATATAAGATTCTTTTTATTAACCTACTCTAAGGTCTTTGAGTTGTAACAGCATAACTTATCTGCTAAAGCCAAAGTCACTCTAGAATCACATCTACATGTGTTGAAAAATGTTTCCATGCTCTTCTGACATCTTTTGCAAATTTTTCTACAAATGGTTTCTTCTTGTAGGTATGTTTATCACCTGACAAGTGTCTATAGAGTAGGTTGTAGTTATAACTTAAACTCAGAGATAGAGTAGAAATTAACTAGTAGTCTATATGAGGCTAATACTAACCTATCATAAAAATTATGCATTATTTATAAGATCAATATGTGGTAAACATACTATATAACATTATTATTTCAGAATCTTCTATATTCTTCTATATATTACATGATTGTGTGACAGTTACATGTAACATTATACTATAACTCTAACCTTAAGCTCAAAATAAGAAAATAAATGAAAAAATAAACTAAGTCCACTATTTTTAACTTTGACCAAATATTCTTCTATAAATTTCCTATCATACCATCTATATAACATCTTTGCTGTATACTTTCTTAGTAACTCCCTTCTTCTGAAATCTTATTCCTTTGTCATATCTAACTTTTCTTGTCTTCTAACTTTTATACTTAGTTTCTTCTCAAACTCAATTACTATTTTTTTGTATTTTTTAAGTTTTTTCCTCTTCTCTACAAATTATGTACCAATATAAGCTTCTTCTACTGTACTAAATACATCATTATTCCTCTGATTTTTTTATTCAATATTTTTTCAACTTTCTACTTCTTAACTTCTTCTATTTCTATTAGTTTTTCTTCTTCTACTTTCTATCTTTCTACTAGTTTTCTATATCTTACTACTTGACTGATATTTACAACTGGATGAATTCTCATTAAAGTTGGTAGTTTCAGTTTGACTACATTAGTAGATACCATTTCTTCAATAATATATATAGATCAATATATTAGTCTGCTAATTTTCTTGCTGGTCTTTCCTTGAATACCAAATTTTCTAGACTCAATATCACTTTGTATCAGAGTGGTGAACAATGGACTAGACTCTATTTACCTTTTAGTTTTATTTTATTTTTCTCATTTTCTTTTATTTTATTTTGAGTTTTCTTTTCTTCTTCTTTATTTTGGACTTAGATGAAAGAACTGGTATGACATCATATGTGACAGTCACAGTCACACTATTTATGTGACACAGAGAAGGTCATAGAAGGTTCTGGAACAGATGATATCATACAATATGACAACAATATGTTGGTCTTATAAAAAGTATATATACTTCAGAGTAGGGTAGTTATAGTGTATATACAGGCCATGGTCTGTGGTATATATCTTTACCTAAAGTTATAATACTTTGTTTCTCTTCTTTCATTCTTATCATATACCATTTAACATCCACACTCTTTTCACCCTCTTCTAGTATGGAACATACTCCATTCCAATTATTAATCAACCCAAGGACCAAACATTATATTTCTCATCAATCTCATAAAGTTCCAAATAACAATCTCTATAGTGTCTGACAATCTAGAGTATATACAGTAGTAGAATATTATTAGATTAATACTTCCATATTTAAGAATATTGGCCACCATGTACAATTTCTTAGTCTGATAATTAACTTAGACTGTGCTATATTTGCTCTAAGTATATCTGAACTCCCTTTTCTGAGAAACAATCATATGATGAGTTAGACTAGATATAACAATCTTCTGTTGAAGCCAAGATTATCCTATCTGTGTAGTATTACTTCTGACCTGTCTTCTAACTCTATCTTCTAACCTAACCCATCTTTTGTGCTACTTGCAGATAATCCTGGCAAGTATGAATCACATTTAACAATTCTTCAGTTTCCTTTCTTCCTTTGTTTACTTGTCTCTTCATCTCTTTCTAAGCTTTTTTCAGCATTACTTCTACTTCTTCTTATACTTTCTTCATTCTTTCTACAAACTTTGTTGTCTTTTCCACTTTTTCTTTCCTTCTAATTTCTGCTCCCATTCTCAACTTTTTACCATAATTTGTTATAAACAGAGATATCTTGGTTGCTAAATATATTTTGTTGTTTACTGCAAGCTCTGCTATTACTAACTATTCTAGCCAGTCTTTTTATCTGTAATTCACAAAAAACTATAAATATTGTTCTAGTTTCTGATTCATATATTTAGTTTAACCTTTTATTTTTATTTTTATTTCCATTTATTGTCTTATCAGAACTTAGTGTTAGAGTTTAGTATGATGTCAGACATTATGATAAGGCTTGACAGCTGTTACAAGTTGGTCACATATTACAAGTAACACAATTATATAACATAGAAGAAATGCCAGGAAATATTGGCAATACTGTAAGTCCAAATCCACTCTATAAAAGCTTAGTTACACTTCTAGGCTGGTCATTACCTAGACTAGCTCCTAATAGACTGATAACCACCTCTATCTTATCCTAATCTCCACTGTCTAGTCTACTACAGTAGTACTATAGTTATTTAGTTAATTATAGTTGTAGATATTGATTGGTCAAGTGTGCAGACCATGTGCTTGAACCATCCTACTATAGTATATATGGTAGTGATATAATAGTAGAATATCTTACCCAAATATTATCTAGAATTCCTATATACTTATGACTTCTCAATATAAAACTAATTTCCTTACAAGAAAGTGAATTCTGACAAGACAAGTATATTACTATAATATCAAAGTTTAGTGTTAATGATATTTGATTATTAGACTAAAGATTACAGTATATCTACCAATTCTTGAATACTAAGTAATATAAAGGAGTGTCACTCAAGTATGACACTATTACTTTATTATATAGCTCTAACTGATATTAGTAGCTATGCTAAATGGAAGTTTCAATAGTAGAATACTGAAAGGGGTTTGGATTGAAAAGAAGTAAACTCTTTGTTAAGTATAGTCCATACTTAAAGAGCAAAAGTCTAATGGAAATTTAGACTTTTCAGAATAATCTTGACCTCAACTTATGTTGTTGTGTCTCTTACAAGCTGTGGAATTGTGATTTCAGAAAAAGGTCTTGGAAAAAGAAATTAGAAGTTATAAAGAGAGAAGTAAGTATATTACTATTGATACTAGAGTTTGATGTTAACTTTAGTTAATTATCAAACTAGTGTTATGATTCAAGACTCAAAGTGTTAAGTCAAGAAACAACTCTTGTATTGGAGTGACACAAGAAAACTCGATAGAGTTCCTAATACAAAGTAGTCTACCTTATATACTATTCCTCATGGTCC
>Ga0157368_1000440_pt1 | contig 19419 bp, 23 predicted proteins | sample AttbisABBM3_FD_113146 | JGI IMG/M metagenome (GOLD analysis project Ga0157368, IMG submission 113146) | Fungus gardens microbial communities from leaf cutter ant in Botucatu, State of São Paulo, Brazil - Atta bisphaerica ABBM3 | ecosystem: Host-associated > Fungi > Mycelium > Unclassified ...
CCATGCGCCGATAAAAATCCCGGCCTCAACTAATGACACAAAGCCTGTTGGCGTTGGTAGCTTAGCAATATAGCTCAAAGTAATATTTAAAGCAATCAGAATAGCCGCCACTGTTAATTGTCTAATTTTCATGATTAGTTGTCTCCTTGATGCGGCGTGCGGCTTGCCAAACATTACCAACGTTAAATTGTTTGTTCAAAATCACGCCATTTTTAATCGCCTGATACACAAAATCTTTGGCATCGGTTACGGCCGCCATTACTGGTATACCTTGTACTAATTGACTCGCAATGGCGGACGCAAAAGTACACCCGGCCCCATTATTAAAGATTGTGGTTTCCTTAGGATTGATTAACAACTGCTCGCCTGATGTCGTAACAATGACATCAACGGCCATATCACCCGCAATTCTCGCACCGCCCTTCACGACTACTGCTTGTGCGCCAGTTTCCAGTAGTTTGTGTCCCGCCGCTACTAAATCAGCTTGCGTGTTAATCGTCATACCTGTTAAAAATTCTGCTTCTACTAAATTGGGGGTCATCACGGTTGCTAATGGTAATAATTCCTGCTTGAAGGCCATTACCAATTCCTGCACTGTGACATCCTGCGTCTCTTTAAACGCCATGACCGGATCAATGATGATTGGCAGGTGTTGGGCATAACGCCGCAAATATTGCGCCACTAATTCAATGTGCGCTACTGACGGCAACAAGCCCACCTTAATCCCAGCCACATCTGTCAAAGCAAAAATCGCCTCTAGTTGTTCCGCAACAGTCACCAAATCCACTGGGTGAATCGTAAAATCTTCCGCGGTCACCGTTACGATACTCGTAATAACACTTAACCCAAATAAGCCATATTCATTAAATGTCGCTAAATCTGCCTGAATACCGCCACCTGCTAAAATATCAGATCCCGCGATGGTCACTATTTTTTGTGGTGCCATAACTGGTCACCTCCACTACCTACTTAATTTTAAGTTTAAGTGTATCATAATCTTCTCATCATCAACATATTTATCTAATCAAGTTGTTTAACAAACATTGATCCAATGGCAATTATAAGTACCACCACCAATAAAAAGATTTGATATCCTGGATAAATGAACTCAATAATAATGACCACTAGAAATGCTAAAATCGGCCATAAACTATACCACTGAATTTTTTTGTGTAAATGACCAGCCATAATTGGTAAATGTGCATACATAACCGTAATAATCACCAAGTAACTGATAGATGTCACTTGATCATCTAGATGCAATGATACTAACCGGGTAAATAGCGGAATAAATATGATTAACAATTGAAAAATAGCATGCACTAAAAATACACGCCTTGAAATTGATTTAACATGTGCAAATAGCATATGATGCGCCAGCCATAAGTCTAATAAAATGGCAAAACTAATCACGGCTGTTAACGTTAACAAGCCGTTCGGACCATTAAAAAAATCAAATAATGATGTCCCTTTAAAAGACAACGCGCTATCTGTCAATGGCAAGATTAAAATTGTCATCGCCACAGCCATTATCCCATCAAACAACGCGATTAGCCTTTTAACACCTGGTTCATCTAATAACATAAACTACTGCCTCCATGATTTTAAATAAAAAAGAGATCTTCACATACATGAAGATCTCAATTAACATACAAAATTACATATCTTTGTGTCGCTGATATTAAAATGATTACTTGATTGCGTCCTTCAAGGCCTTACCAGGCTTGAAAGCAGGAATCTTTGAAGCAGCGATTTCGATTTCTTCACCAGTTTGTGGGTTACGACCCTTACGTGCGGCACGTGTACGAACTTCAAAGTTACCAAAGCCAATCAATTGCACCTTGTCACCCTTTGCCAAAGTTTCTTGAATTGAGGCAAAAACAGCTTCAACAGCCGCCGTTGCGTCCTTCTTTGTCAAACCAGTTGCTGTTGCAACATCAGTTACTAATTCTTGCTTGTTAGCCATGCTAATATCCTCCTGCTAGTTAGCTTATTGGAAATCCCAATGTACGAAATGAAATTTTACGTTCCCGTATTTCGATATTTAGAATATAGCATAGTTAACGCCTGTAAACAAGTAAATCTACCTTAAAAACCTTGATATATCACGCTTTTAGCCCCATTTGCGTAATATTTTAAGGTTTTTCGGCTAAATAAAAAGCAGTTGATACGAACTGCATCAACTGCTTCAAGATTAGACACGAGCACGCTTAACCAAATGAATTGGCGTTCCCGTGAAGTCAAATGACTTACGAATTTGATTTTCTAAGAATCGTGCGTATGAAAAGTGCATCAATTCTGGATCATTTACAAAGACCACAAAAGTTGGTGGTTGAATGGCTACTTGCGTGGCGTAGTAAACACGCAAACGCTTTCCGTTAACTGTTGGTGTTGGGTTCAATGCCAACGCATCCATAATAACTTCATTCAATGTAGCAGATTGAATACGCTTTTGGTGATTATCGTTAACTTGCTTAATTAGATCTGGCAACTTGTTCAAACGTTGCTTAGTCTTGGCTGACACAAAGACAATTGGCGCATATGACAAGTATTGGAATTCATCACGAATTTGCTTTTCAAAGTCAGACATCGTGTGGTTATCCTTTTCAAGCGTATCCCACTTGTTAACCACAATCACAATGGCCCGACCAGCTTCGTGCGCGTATCCAGCAACGTGCTTATCTTGTTCACGAATACCTTCTTCGGCATTCAAGACCATCAAAACAACATTAGAATCATCGATGGCACGCATGGCACGCATCACAGAATACTTTTCCGTTGATTCATAGACCTTACCACGCTTACGAATACCAGCGGTATCGACCATCACAAACTCATCACCATCAGCAGAAGTGAAGCGCGTATCAATCGCATCACGCGTTGTCCCAGAAATATCTGAAACAATCACACGTTCTTCACCTAAGATTGCATTAACAAGTGAAGACTTCCCCACGTTTGGACGACCAATGAATGAGAAACGAATGGCATCATCATCATCAGTAGCATCAGTTTCAGGGAAGTGTGAAATCACTTGATCCAATAAATCCCCTAGACCAGTTCCGTGCGCCCCAGAAATTGGGAATGGCTCGCCAAAGCCTAATGCATAGAATTCATAGATTTCTGAACGCATTTCAATGTTATCGACCTTATTCACGGCTAATACAACCGGCTTCTTTGAACGGTACAAGATCTTTGCTACGCGTTCATCAGCTTCCGTTAAACCTTCTTGTGCTGAAACCATGAAGACAATCACATCTGCTTCATCAATGGCAATTTCGGCTTGTTGCACGATTTGTGTCATGAATGGCTCATCCGCCATATCAATACCACCCGTGTCAATCAAACGAAATTCACGCGTCAACCATTCAGCGCGTGTGTAGATACGATCACGTGTTACACCAGGCGTATCTTCAACAATGGAAATACGATCACCGGCAATACGATTAAAAATTGTTGATTTACCAACGTTTGGGCGGCCAACAACGGCCACAACAGGAAATCCCATGTGTTACCCTCTTTTCTGTCAGAGTTCACAATGACTCCAACCATGATTGCTATATTTATTGTACTGTTTTTAGGCGAAAATGTCTGTTGTCGTGACCAGAACAGAAAATATGCCTATTACGAAATTAAGCGTGCGTTAGGGTAAACCCAACACACGCTTAATTTTTAAGCTATTAATAGCTGATTAGTTGAAGTCCTTGAAGATATCTCCAAAGGCGTCACCCAACGTAGCTGAACCCTCTTCTTCTGAAGTTGAGTAGTTAGTTGGTGCTTGTTCTTGGCGAGGACGACGTTGACGACGAGGACGGTCGTTTGAACCTTCTTCGCGTGCAGGAGCCTCTTCCAAAGCCTTGATTGACAATGACAAACGTTGCTTATCAGGGTTTACTTCCAAAACCTTAACCTTAACGCTATCACCGGCCTTCAAAACATCACTTGGGTTAGCAATGTGCTTGTGTGAGATTTGTGAAACGTGAACCAAACCTTCAACGCCAGGGAATACTTCCACAAAGGCACCAAAGTCAACAACACGCTTTACAGTTCCTTCCAAGACAGTTCCTTCTGGAGCTTCAGCAGCTGCAGCTTCCCAAGGACCAGGTTGCGTAGCCTTGATTGACAATGAAATACGTTCCTTGTCAGCATCCAAGCCCAAAACCTTAACCTTAACTTCTTCACCAACTGACAAAACGTCTGATGGTTGTGAAACGCGTTCGTGTGAGATTTCAGATACGTGTACCAATCCGTCAACACCACCAAGGTCAATAAATGCACCAAAGTTAGTCATACGGGCAACCTTACCTTCAACAACGTCACCGACAGTCAATTCTTCGAATACACGTGCCAAAGCAGCTGAACGTTCTTCGTTCAAAACATCACGACGTGACAAAATCAAGCGGCTGTCAGCAGCGTTGATTTCGATAATCTTCGCGCGGATAGTTTGACCCTTGTATTGGTTCAAATCTTGCACGAAACGGTTTTCGATCATTGAGGCAGGTACGAATCCACGTACACCTTCAACATCAACAACCAATCCACCCTTAACAACTTGTGTTACAGGTGCTTCTACAATGTCATCAACATTGTGCTTGCTTGCGATTACTTCCCAAGCACGACGAGCTTCCAAGCGACGCTTTGACAATAGGTATGATCCACCTTCCTTGTCAGAACCGATAGTTGATACAACTACCAAGTCCAATACGTCTCCTACCTTGACAAGGTCGTTAACGTCTGCATCACGTTCTGCCGTCAATTCGCGCATTGGGATAACACCCTCAACACCGGCACCTTCGATACCTACGATAACTTGACGGTTATCATCAATTGCCAAGACTTCACCCTTAACTACATCGCCAACCTTAACTTCGGCTACGCTGTCAAGAGCTGCCAATAGCTCGTTGTTCTCTTCGTTCATTACAATATATCCTCCTGGTCACACGACTCTAGCAATCATTATACCGGATTTCACCAATAATTACTAGTAGTCTTTTTAAGTTTATTAATTAAATTGTTACTTACGCCATTTTATCAGCAATAATCTGCTTTACTGCTGATACAACACCATCAATTGATAGCCCCGTTGTATCTAATTCAATGGCATCATCAGCTTTCTTTAAAGGTGAGATTTCGCGATGTGAATCTAAATAATCACGCTTTTCAATCGCTGCTTCTAATTCAGCTAGCGGTGTATCCATCCCCTTAGCTTGATTTTCCTTAAAGCGACGTTGCGCACGTTCGGCAACAGAGGCAATTAAGAAAATCTTCACCGGTGCATCTGGCAAGACAGTCGTCCCAATGTCACGACCATCCATCACGACACCATTAGCAGACGCAATTTCCCGTTGCAAATCGGTCATTGCTTCACGGACGGCTGCATATGAAGATACCGCTGAAACATTCGCCGTCACTGCCACAGAACGAATATCCGCTGTAACTTCTTGGCCATTTAGGAAAACTTTTTGAACTGGTTCACCCGGTTCAAAAGTAATCGTTAAATCAGGTAACAATGCTGATACGCCAGCTTCGTCAGCGGGATCAATATGTTGTTGTAAGGCAGCTAATGTAATAGCTCGGTACATGGCACCTGTATCCACGTACACAAAATTTAAATCGGTTGCTAAAATTTTAGCAATCGTTGACTTCCCAGCTGATGCTGGTCCATCAATTGCGATTTGAATAGGACTCATCTGATAAAATTCCTCACTCGTTAAATTAACATCTAATTGTACGCTATTTGTGGACAAAATAAAAGATACATGTTTGAAAACATCAAACATGTATCTATGAGTACTACTATTTAACCTTTAATCCTTGTCCGTAATAACTTGCATAGTTAGAGTCAGACAAACCCGGATTCAAAGCATATAATTCAGCCGGCGTTGTTCCATTGGCAACCGCAAAACTGTAAAGCGTTCCTGAATCAAACGTTACTGTTGATCCAGTGGCATCTGAAGATGCACTACTTTCACTTGATGCCTGGCTTTCACTAGCCGCCTGTGATGCCGACATTGCTGCAGATGAAGATGCTGCATCTGCCTGACTACTCTTCTCTGCCAGCGAAGCGGCTGTTCGACTAGAATCTGCTGCCCGGCTAGCTGACTTTGCAGCAGCAATTGAAGCGCTTGCTGCTGCTCGCTTAGCTTTAGCTTCTGATTTAGCGGTTTCCGTCACTTTGCTAGTGGTTGTCGTGGTTTTTGTAGAAGACGCCACTGGTAATTCTGTGTTAATAGAATCACCAATCGGCTTATTTAAAGCTTGCAAATATTTATAAACGGGAACAAATGATAATGCAATAACAATCAACACTAACACCCCAACGACTAAACTTACTCGTTGTGACTTACGGCGATTTTGTGTCCGTGAATATTGATTGGTTTCGTCGTCTTTAAACGATGCCTCCCATGGCTGCTTTTCGTTATCTTTTTCGGTCATGATCGGTCTCCTAACTACCTCTATCTTAATTAGTTAATAGTTTACACCAACCCAACACTTTTTTATAACGTAACAGCTAATCTTTACCCTAAATTAAAAAGTTTCGCTAATTGTGCTGACCAAGGTGTCACACCTACTTGAATTACCGATGATTTTTTAGGGGCAACTAGTCCTAATAAATCCGGCCGCCAAGCAGCCAGACCGATTGATTCTGCCTGTTCATCATATGGCTGCTCATCTGCAAAATATTGCATAAATCGACGGCGTAAACTAGTTGTCGCTTGCGCATAATCAATCATCTGGAATAAATCAGCCCGTCGTTTTTGGATTCGTTGGTCGAATAACGCCACCAACGGCTCAATGGCATAATGTTGCTCGTCTACATAAAACGCCAGTAACCGCGCTTTATCAGCATTGATCAATTGCTTGCCCTTAGTTTGTTGCACATAGGCAGCTACTTCATGTTGATTCGGAAAGGTACTGTCAATCATATTAAATTGGAGCTGTTCATCCCCTGGAACATACAATAAGACAGCTACGGATTGACGGCCATCTCGCCCGGCACGGCCAATTTCTTGTAAATAATTCGCCATGTCATTACTTAAGTGATAATGAATCACATACCGAATATCTTCTTTATCAATCCCCATCCCAAACGCCGACGTAGCTGTAATCACATCCAATTGATTTTGCATAAACTGTTGTTGAATACGATACCGGTCGACAGCTTCTAAACCTGCATGATAAGCTGCTACACGTTGTGTGGTATTCTCACGGAGCCACTCTGCCATGCTGGTTGCTAGCTTCCGGCTGGCAAAATAAATAATACCCGGCCCTGCCAGCTGATTCACTAATTGGGCTAATCGTGCCCGCTTTTCCCCTTCATTATTTAGCTGTTCGGTATGTAAATAAATGTTAGGACGATCAACTGATTGGCGATACATAACCCATTCTTTGGCCGTCTTAAATACTGTCGTCATTTCGGTCATCATTGCAGGCGTTGCGGTTGCCGTTAACAATAACAATTGCGGCCGTCCCAATTGGTCATGGATGTCTGGTAACCCTAAATAATCTGGTCTAAAATCTGGTCCCCAACTGACAATGGTGTGCGCTTCATCAATCACCATCAAATTAATTTGGACATGCTGTAAAGCCGTTACGACAGCCGGTTGTCGTAACATTTCTGGGGAAATAAACAAAAAATGATACCTTGCCAAGGACGCTAGCACTTGCTGCCGAACAGGTATGGATAACGTCGAGTTTAATGCAATAACTCGATTATCACCAGCATAATTTAAGCGAGCCACTTGATCCTGCATTAAAGATAATAATGGTGTCACAACGACAATTAAGCCCGGTCGTAACCGTCCCATCATCTGATAAATAAGCGTTTTACCGCCACCGGTCGGTAACATTGCCAAGGTATCTTGACCAGCCAGCAACGCGTGCAAGACCTCTGCTTGTCCCGGCTTAAAAGACGTAAATCCAAAATGTTCTTGCAAGGCTTTTTCTAGTTGTTCATCCGTCATTTAGCCATCCTCATGTTTAGTTTGCAAAATTTCATATAAACGAAACAAAAAAAATTCATACGGGTCAGCTGATGTGCGAACCATACTAAATGTCCACTCATCAATATTGCCCGTTAGTCGTTGCGCAAAATAAGTTTGAATTGCCGGGGTTAAAAAATACTCATACGGAAAGTCTTGTCGTGGCAACCAAATCGCTGCTGTTAACAAATGTTCCCGAATTGTCCCGATTTTGATTCGTCGGTGCTGTAGTAAACTGGCTTCAGATTCACCCGCTACCACTCTTTCATAGGTAAATTGCACACCCGCTGGTAGGTTAGTCCGCTTGCCCGTCAATTGCACCAAGCCCCCTAATGCCGGTGTGTTCTGGATTGCTAAAATTAAACCTGCATACATATCTAGTTGCCAAAAATAAAAATCTTCCTCATGCCATGTTGCCGGCAAATCCAGTTGATCAAAATTTAAACCTGCAACGTCGTGTCCAATCCACGTTGCCACCAGCGCATTAGCATCCATCATTGGTAACGTCTGCAAATAATTATTTAATAGTCCCACCCACTCCGCTATAATCGTCTTTTTATCCAAAGTGGTATACCAATATTTAACTTGCTGCATTAGCCGATGCTCAATTTGTAAAGGATAGTAGGCCTTGTTGCCATAAGCTTTTTCAGACAATATTTGGGTTGCCAACAAAAATGCTTGCATAAACATTGGCACATCATATTGCAAGAGCGTATCTAATTTTTCAGGAAAATAATGTGCGGTCAAAAAGGCCTCCTTAGCCTTTTGACCACTAGCAGATAAACATAGCTGGCCATCACCGACCTCCATTAAGAAGCCATCAGCCACCAATTGCGCAATGCGTTGATCAAAGACCGCTTTATCTAATTTGGGTAGTAAACCTGTCACCGTTAATAATCGATACCGTAATCCCCAATATTCGGTTGAAACCGTGGCTTGATGCTTTAATAAACCAAAAATCACCCTGTGTCGACGCGGTTGTTGCATCGAAAACAGGGTGATTAAGAAATCATTTGTCACAACTTGCACCGCCCTCTATCTGTTTCTTCTCAGTTTACAAGAATCACTTCATGGCGTGCAAGCACTATTCATTAATTTAATTGTGAGTGAGTTGTGTGAATCATTTGACGCAACGCACCATATACCATACCGGCAACGGTCATTAGAAGCACACCTTCTAATAGGTTAAATGGTACGACCATCCATAACAGATACGTGCCGGCCCCGATTGTCGCATTAATATCAAAATTAGCAAACATGGCATATAACGGCATTGCGTAACCGTAATTCAAAATAACCATCGTCACTGTCAACGCAAGCGTCCCAAAGAATGCACCCAAGATAAAGCGAGGTAGCGTAATATTTTTCCGACCAATCATTAACATCACGACCGTTAGTAACACGGCCATGGCAACAATATTCATGGGCATACCAATATAATCATTAACGCCTTCGTTATTTAACAACAACTTTAAGACTGAACGAAGCAGTAAAATAGCATAGCCACTTTTTAAGTCCAAAAGTAGTGCTCCCAAAATAATTGGTACAAATGAAAAATCAAATTTTAAAAATGTCGCCCCTGGAATTAATGGGAACTGTGGGAACACCATTAGTACAAATGAAATTGCGGCCAATAGAGCAATGACCGTTAAACGACGTGTCTTATTCATGACAATAAACCTCCACCTGGCATATAAAAAGCCGGTCTTCTTATGTCAGGGCGACACAAAAAAACCGACTATTACCAGTCAACTTTAAATTTCTTCTGCATACCAGACTATACTGTCGGTCACGGAATCACACCGTATCAACCACATAACGTGGGTCGCGGACTCACTGTCTACACAGTACACCGCCGGTCGGGAATTACACCCTGCCCTGAAGATATTAAATTAATATTAGTACTTTATCACAAATTAACCATCTAAGTCAACTTGATGTCTTAACTTATCGTAAGTATGTTTCTCATTGTTCAATAATTCATAGATACGCCGAATTTGCGGCGCAAAACCTTTCAACGTTAAATCCTGCGTCCCTTGAAGCGTCTGAATTTGTAATTCCCCCCGTAGAACACCAGTATCTGGATTGATCGTATTCACTTGATCAAGCGTCATCCGCAATGAATCTAAATGAAATGGGCGCCAATGAGCAAAATACAAAGTTCCTGAATCCCCCAACGCAAAGGCATACCACTTAAACCGATTCTTATGCTGATCATCTTCCGTTAACCCAGTCATCTTACTTAAAAAAGCGACTACAACCGTTTCATCATCAGCTAATGAACTTTGAATATTCTTGAAATGCTTTCGTCCTAACCAACTCATCGGTGCCAGTAACTTGGGCCAACCAACCACGCGCTTCATTTTCGCAAAGTCGTACATGCCATCCCCGGTCTTCATATAATTACGCTCTGTCCGTGTATTTGGTGTTACCATAATCGTCTCCCCCTAATCTTTTAACCATATTTTAACAAAATATCGTTAAATTACCTTTAAAAAAGGCCGGTACACATACGCGCACCAGCCTAATTAATTTATTTTTACCAGCGCCCAGCTGACTTACGATATTGCTTACCAGCCTTCAGTGCTTGCACTTCTTCGTAACGCAGTGGACGGTATTCTCCAGGTGTTAAACTGGTCAAATCCAGCATACCATAACGTTCACGGGTCAACTTCAACACTTCGTGGTTCACCGTCTTCATCATCTCTTTAACTTGGTGATACTTTCCTTCATGAATCGTCAACTTAACAATCGCTGTATGATTCTTAGTATTCGTTGACATGATTTCTGCTTTGGCAGGAGCTGCTTTAAACGTCGTGTAACGCCCATTTTGCTTCGTCTTAACTGTTACACCGTGACGTAATTGTTCCAACTCTTCATTGGTTGGAATTCCCTTTACCTTGGCCACATAAACTTTGTCAATGCGATAACTTGGGTGCATTAACTTATTAGCTAGTTCCCCATCATTGGTCAACAACAAAACACCTGTCGTATCGTAATCTAGACGTCCTACCGGGTACACACGCTCTGGTTCATCAACGATATCCATAACCGTTTGACGCCCCTTATCATCATTAGTTGTTGTCACCACACCACGCGGCTTGTTCAATAAGAAGTAAACCAACTTTTCACGTGAATCGATTGGTTCCCCGCTCACTTCAATATTATCAGTTGGTTCAACCTTAGTTCCTAATTCGCGGACTGTTTTCCCATTGACGGTTACTTTACCATCTAAAATCAATTGTTCTGAGGCACGACGCGAAGCAACCCCCGCTTGCGCCATTACCTTTTGTAAACGTTCAGCCATAATTATTCATCTCTTTCTGCTGTCATAGTTAAAGCGTCATCCGCAATATCAAATGCTGATGACAATGGTTCCTCGGCCATTAGTGGCACTGGCATATCTTTTTGTGCTCGCAACGCATCTAATGAAGCAGCAGTTACAAGCGGTGGTAATTCAGTCAACGTTTCTAAGCCAAAATAATTTAAGAAATATGGACTTGTCACATACAAGTTTGGCCGGCCAGGTTCATTAGCCTTACCTTTAACGACCACTAAGTCACGCAAAGCTAACTTTTGAATGGTTGCTTGTGACTGCACACCACGAATTTCATCCACTTCAATCCGGGTAATGGGTTGCTTATAAGCAATAATCGCCAATACTTCTAGTGATGCTTGTGACAAAGCTGTCGTTAATGGTGCCGTAAAGTAACGATGAATGGTATCGCGTAAATCAGCTTTTGTTAATAACTGATACCGATCATCATTTTTGCGGACTTCTAATGCGGATGTCACGTCATTAAAATATTTGTCCGCTAAATCATCCAATAAGCTAATCACGGCGGACTTGGCAAATCCGGTTGCTTCTGCCATCTCAGCGACGGTAATACCTTCATCTCCCGCAACAAACAGCAGCCCTTCAATTTGTTGTAGGCTATTTTTCATTATCTAGTTCCTCTTGCTCATCGTAAGGTAGTGCCCCTAATTTCAATTGAATGGCCCCTAGAGCGGTTTCTTGTACTACTAATAAATGTTGGTGGCGTACTAATTCTAGCATGCCCAAAAAAGTTGTGACAATTTCGTCACGATGATGCACACCCACGAAAAGGCTCTCAAAATCAACAACTTCATGCGTTTGCATATGTTTCATTAACTGGCGCATTTGGCGTTTAGTTGACCATGTTTCTGCCTGTAAAACGCGGGGCTGGGGATGTTTTTGCGTACGTTTTTGCATCATGCGGTCAAACGCATCCTGCAAATCTACAAGACCTAACCCTTCTGGTAAGGGCGCTGCCTCAATGTCAGCTGGCACCTGCATTGGCGCACGCGAAAATTGTTGTTGCCGCCCTTCTTCACGTTCCCGCAATTCGTCAGCAGCTTGCTGATAACGTTGATACTCCAATAATTGCGTCATCAATTCTTCGCGCGGATCTTCTTCATAAACAAATTCTGCTAAGTCCTGATCATAGCTTAAAGTGTCATGCTTTGGTAGCAATGTCGCTGCCTTAATTGACATCAAAGTTGCCGCCATAACCAAAAACTCACCGGCAATATCCAAATTACGCTCTTGAGCCTGCTTTAAAAATGATAAATATTGTTCCGTAATCGTAACAATTGGAATATCAATAATCGCAACTTCATTAACTTTAATTAAGTGCAGCAATAGATCCAACGGACCATCAAAATCATCTAGGTGATAAGTTAAGGCGTCCGTCATTGTGCAACCTCCCGCCAAGCTGTTAGCAATGGCTGCGTTTCAATTGTCCCCATAATCACTTGCTGCGGATACCGTAATTGTAAGTACCGATAAATCGCAACACCTAATGCATCTCGTTGTACTAGAGGCACTTCAGAACCAAAGACAATTAGACGCAAAACCACCGTATTAAACAGTTTCTCGATACCCAATACGGTAACATAATGTTGCGTATCCGGGTCTTGCCACATTAATAATTCTCGCTGATCTTGTGCCCGGTACCATTCAACTTCACGTTGGACAGCTGCAACTGTCTGTAAGCGTGGTAGATATGATAACAATCCCATTGCTATTTTTGGTTGATCTTTTCTGACCGCTACCAGCATAAACCTGCCTCCTTACGCTCGCGGATGATTTTGTTGATAGACTTCCGTCAAACGTTTGTTTGAAATATGGGTATAAATTTGCGTCGTTGAAATATCTGCATGCCCCAATAGTTCTTGAACAATGCGCAAATCAGCTCCATTTTCTAAAATATGGGTGGCAAATGAATGACGTAATGTGTGGGGTGAGACATCTTTAGTAATGCCAGCCGCTGCCACCCATTGCTTAATTAATTTCCAAACACCCTGTCGCGTCAACTGGCGACCGTGGTCATTTAGGAAAATAATTTGATCGACTTGTTGGCGCCCCAAACATGGTCGACCTTCTCGTAAATACCGTTGCAACCAATGAACAGCCACATCACCAATCGGAATAATACGCTCTTTATCACCTTTTCCGATTGTTTGAATCAAGCCCAGCTCTAAGTGCAAATCATCTAAACGCAAATTAATCAACTCACTCACACGAAGACCGGTTGCATACAATACTTCGATCATTGTGCGATTGCGTAACCCTAGTGGTGTATCAGCATTCGGTACCATCAACATCGCTTCGACTTCATCTAAAGTTAACACCGCTGGTAAATGCTGCGCTTTTTTAGGCGGATCAACCTGCGTCATCGGATCAATTGACGTCCACTGACTCGCCGTCGCAAATTGAAAAAATTTACGTAATGTCGAGACCATATGAATAACTGAATTACGTGATTTACCTGCCGCCTCTAATTGCCCTAAAAAGGCCATAATCGTAAAACGATCAACTTGCTTAAGCGGCATCCCCTGCTCTTCTTTAATCAAATAATTAAAAAAATGCGTTAAATCTTGGCGATAAGACGTCCGTGTATTAGCAGATAACCCACGTTCGACCGTCAGATAGTGCAGGTAGTCAACCATGTAATCCTCGTATGGACCTACCTGTTTCACCATCTTATTCGCCTTCACTTTCTGTTACTAAGAACAAGCCATTTTCAGTTTGTGTAATCTTACGTTGCTTGTATAAGTTACCCACAGCACGCTTAAATTGTGACTTTGACATCCCAAAGTACTTCTTAATTTGCTTTGGATCTGACTTATCTGTAAATGGTAAACTCTTCGTTGCTGAACGCTCTAACAAGGCCAACAACATTGCGGCATCTTCAGAAATCGCTTCGTGAGCGCGTGGCCGTAATGATAGATTTAAGACCCCATCTTCACGAACACCAATCACACGTGCATCAACTTCCTCACCTAAACGTGGTTCACGTTGCCGTTCATCTGGGTGAATAAACCCAAAGTTGTAGTCTGGTGTAATTACCAAGGTTCCTGCCATCTTCAAACGGTAAACAGTTGCCTTAACTTGCTTATTTTTCATATCAGCACCCTTGGCTGGGATGCGAATCGCTTGCAAAATTTCGGCCGGTGCTAATTCACCCCACAAACGATCCTTTTTATCGATACGCAACGTAATCATCAATTTATCACCGCGTTGTGGCCATAGCTCCTTAATGGTTGGCAATTCATCTAATGACACAACGACATCCTTATTTGGCAAACCGATGTTCACGAACACCCCTAAATCACGACGGATATCCGTCACCGTTCCCCAGGCAAAGTGGCCTAACCGAACGTCTGGAATCATCTTTGTAATTTGTAAGTTGTGCTTATCATTTTCGTAGGCAAATCCTGAAACAACACTGCCAATTTTTAGTGGCTTGAGTAATTCAGCCTTATCAATTTCGTAGGTTAGTCCTGCTACTTGTGCGAAAAAATACTTCTCGTTCTCATCTGTTACTTTTGCTGAAATAATGTCGCCAATTTTGTGTGTCATAATATAATTCTCCATGTTTTTCTTTACATCAACTGCATCAATCCCATTAATATAGGCGCCGTCTGATGCCACAACGCTGGTAAAGTCACCGACTTAATTTTGTCAGAGTCGAGAATAACCCTATTCTCTATTAACTTCTATCTTAACAGATACGCCCTTGAATAGGTAAACTTATTCTGCAAAATCAAACGAGATTTGTTAAAATGAATAGACATTAAATTTTGAAAGTGAGATTTTCTCCTATGAAAGCTGTTGGAATGGAACCACAAGTGCTAATTGACATTTTGGTTGGTGCTAAGATTGGGGTTGTTTACCCCTTCGGAACTGATCACCGCGGTGATTTGGTTGTCACATCCTATGCGCTTAAGCAAGCTGGTCTACCATCAAACATGGCCGGTGCCGTTGTGCAATTGGAAGATGTTGAAGAAACAGCACCAGGTAACTTTGTTTGGAAGTTTAACCCTGACGTTAAGTTAATTCGTCCATTTAAGGTTCACGGTACGATGGAATTGTTCGATGTTGATGATGATCAAATTCATTACGAGCCAACTAACTGGTTTAACATTGAAAAGGAAAACGAAGGTCACGCCAAGATTGCCGCTTGGATGGACAGCTACGTTGCCGAACACCCTGACTTGGATCGTGTACCACGTGCTGATATCCCTGCTGATATCGCCGAATTGGCCATGTCATTTGACGATTGGCGTGCTGCATACTTCACATTCTTGTTCAAGCCATTGAAGGCCCAACGTCAAGAATTACGTACAAAGCGTTACGATGTTGAACCGCTATAATTACTAAAAATAAGCTCTAGGTATCAAATTGATACTTAGAGCTTATTTTTGTATCTAAATTAAACACGTTTAACAAGTGGTCGCATCAACAACGGGGCAATAATCGTTGAGGCAATAATGACAATTATAAATTCACCAAAGGCCGTTTCTGATAAAATACCACTACCAGCGCCAATTTGCGCAATCACTAAGGCCATTTCACCTCGTGAGACCATCCCCGCACCAATGGCGCGACTATTTAATACATCCACGCCAGCAAGGCGCGCACCCCAGCCCGCACCATAATACTTTGTGGCAACCGCCAATAGCGTTAAGATAACCATCATCAACCAAGTATTGCCTAGATTATTTAGCAAGACACTTAACCCAATTGACCCAAAGAAAATTGGAAACACAGTCCACTGACCAAAACGCTCTAGCCCGTGCAACAACTTATCCGCATACACCCAGCGACGTAGTAATAAGCCAACGACAAAGGCTGCGATTGGTAACAATGTACTTAGGCCCAAGCCATTGCCGCCTGCAACTACCGCATATCCGGTTACTAATAATAGTGCCATAATATCGTCTAATACAGCGGCGCCTAATACAATCGCCCCCATTTGTGTGCCTAATTTTCTTTGCTCACCAAGCACTGCAATCGTGATGGAAATCGAAGTTGCCGCAAAGACAATTCCCCAGAAAACAGCAATGGACACTGTGTACCCTAAGCATACTGCCGCAATTGGGAAGGCAATTAATGGCAAGACGACGCCCATGACCGCCGTTGCTGTTGCAGCTTTAAAATTCGCCTTTAGTTGCGCCGTATCAGTCTCCATACCGGCGTTAACCATTAATAGTAAGACACCCGCTTCAGCGATGGTATGAATCAAGTGTGTATCATCAACCCAACCCAATAATGCCGGTCCAACAATTATTCCCGCCAACAGTTGTCCAACCACCCGTGCTAAGCCAACTTTGGTGGCTAACCAACCAAATATTAATGCACTTACTAACAAAATCATCATCACCAATGCTGCCATTTACCGTCCTCCTTTAAAACAAAAAGACGCACACTTCAAAATCCCCTGGTTCCCCACCCAGGAATCTTGAAGCGTACGCCCAACCGAAATCATATACTTTTTACAAATTTATTGGTTACGAGAAAACAAATTGCTGAATGGTGATTCACCAGTGTTTGCAACTTGTGTCAAAAAAATCTTGATAGCGGTTTGCGTTGTCAAACCTTGTGACTTAAAAATTTCGTCAGCCTTATCTTTGACATTATCCTCAACACGCAATTGAATTAACTTTTCTGCCATAACACATTACTTCCCTTCGTACATATATTCATTTGCATAACCACATTGTAGCATAACCACAACATACAATACTATCAATATCACTTCATATGACGAGAGAAATATTTCATTGCCATCTTGGCAGATAAACAATGCCTAATTTCACTTATGATCCGTGTCAAAGCTAATTGTCACTGGGCCATCATTAATTAATGCCACTTGCATATCAGCACCAAACCGACCAGTTTGCACCGTTAACCCAACCTCCCGTAGTCGATCATTAAACCGATCGTATAGCTTGGTCGCATAATCAGGCGCCCCAGCCGCTGTAAAACTTGGTCGATTACCTTTACGCGTATCAGCATACAAGGTAAATTGTGAAATCGACAAAATTTCACCCGCGACGGCCTTAATATCTAAATTCATTTTACCAGTTGCATCTTCAAACACTCTTAAACCAGTAATTTTCCGCACTAAATAATCTAATTCAACATCCGTATCGCTGTCTTGAATACCAACTAGTAAAACATAACCACACCCAATGGCACCCACTACTTCATCGGCAATGGTTACGCGTGCTTGTGAAACTCGTTGTAAAAGAACTCTCATTACTTAAATGCTCGCTTTACTTCATAAACGTCTTTGACATTCTTAATCGCATCCATGATGTGTTCTAGTTGGCCTAGGTCGCGCACACCAACACTCATTGAAATATTCACATTATTATTGTGATCAATGCGACCATTCACAAAATTCAATGACTTAGTTGTGTTATTAACCGACCGAATGACATCATTCAATAATTTATTACGATTCGTTGCTGTGACTGTCAAATCAGCATCGTATTCGTTTTTACCATCACCAGTTGGCTTTTCCCATGCCACGTCAACCAAACGTTGGCCTTGGGTAGCCGCTGAAGTCAGATTAGGACATCCAAGGCGGTGAACAGATACGCCGCGCCCTTTCGTCACATAGCCAATGACCTCATCACCAGGAACTGGCGTACAACAGCGTCCTAACCGCACCAGCAGGTTATCAACCCCCTGAATCACAATCCGGTCTTCACCGTGCTGTGGCTTCTCTTTTGATCGTTTAGTTTCATTTTCAATTGTTTTGTGTTGTTCCAGAATTGCCTTCTGTTCAGCCGCTTGCCGGGCTTCTTCTAACTCCGCCCGCTTTTCTTCAGAAAGTTTATTAGCAACCCCTTGTGGCTTAATATCACCAAAGCCCAGTGCGGCGTACATATCATCAACGCTCAAAAAATGTAACTTCTCTGCAGCTTTGGCTTCATTATCCGTTTGTAATAATTCATCCGTATCAAAACCATCTTCGGTTAGCCAATCAACAACCATTTTACGACCAGCATCAACATTTTCAGCTTTATCCAATTTACGGAAATATTGCTTAATTTTATTACGTGCACGCCGAGTTGACACGATGTTCATCCAATCACGATTTGGTCGGGCATTTTGTGACGTAATGATTTCAACGATATCCCCCGTTTTAATTGGATAATCAAGGGGTACCATCCGGTCATTCACTTTCGCCCCAGTCGTCGAATTACCAACATTCGTGTGAATGCTATACGCCATATCAAGCGGTCCCGCACCCTTAGCTAATTCAATAACATCCCCACGCGGCGTAAAGGCAAAGACACGGTCGGTAAATAAGTCACCCTTAACGGATTCCATAAAATCGTCTGCATCACGTGCGTCTTCTTGCAATTCAAGAATTCCTTGAATCACATTTAATTTTTGTTGGTCAGCATTTTGGACGTCGGCTCCAGCAAAATTACCTTCTTTGTATGCCCAGTGCGCTGCCACACCAAATTCGGCAACTTCATGCATTTGATACGTCCGAATTTGTACTTCTAATGGTCGCCCACCCGGTCCAATTACAGATGTGTGTAGTGATTGATAACCATTGGCTTTTGGCAGCGCAATGTAATCCTTAAAACGTCCTGGCATCGGTGTCCAATGTGCATGAATTGCTCCTAGAACAGCATACGTTTCCGGAATTGTATTGACCAAGACACGAATAGCCAAAAGGTCATAAATTTCATCAAACTTTTTCTTTTTATCAACCATCTTGCGATAAATTGAATAAATATGTTTTGGTCGGCCGTAAACATCAGCATTCTTAAGATTCAAATCGGTGACGGCTTGTTGAATATCCGCCACCGCTTCCTCAACAATTTCCAATCGTTCTTGCCGACGCAACTGCATTGACTTAGCAATGTCCTTATACGCTTCTGGATTCAAATAGCGTAGTGACATATCCTCTAATTCCCATTTAATCGTCATAATTCCTAAACGATCTGCTAATGGTGCATAGATTTCTAGCGTTTCTGAAGCAATCCGCTTTTGCTTTTCTTCGCGTAAAGCGCTCAAAGTCCGCATATTATGTAGGCGATCCGCTAATTTCACAATAATCACTCGAATATCGTGTGACATCGCTAACAATAATTTACGGTGATTTTC
>Ga0157368_1000441_pt1 | contig 19406 bp, 18 predicted proteins | sample AttbisABBM3_FD_113146 | JGI IMG/M metagenome (GOLD analysis project Ga0157368, IMG submission 113146) | Fungus gardens microbial communities from leaf cutter ant in Botucatu, State of São Paulo, Brazil - Atta bisphaerica ABBM3 | ecosystem: Host-associated > Fungi > Mycelium > Unclassified ...
AACTTCTGAAACTGAGAATGACTACTTAAGGGTTGTCATTTATGTCAACATAAGACTTTCCTCTCTTTGTTTCTCCCTTCATAAAGACATCATTAACCATAGAGTCATTATTCTAGTTTCATTTTTCAACAACAACGACATTTTTTGGCTAATGAATGTTTATTCTGATTTCTTATATTCAGCTTTAAAGTATCTCAAGGATACTGAAGTTTGCATTTGAAATCTTCTTATTATGACAGGAAACTTTAATATTTGTGACAATTTATGAGATCTATCATTTCCTCATCACTCTTCTATTAGTGACGATCTCCTCATTATTGCTGACTCTTTTAATTTAGAACTGTCAAATTCTACTAACCAAGTCCCAACTAGGTACTCTGACAACAAACATGACTCAAACTCAGTCATTGACCTAATGTTTCTTTGTAGTGGTTCAAGTGAATTAGACAACCACTTGATTCACCCTAATTGGCATCTCACATTAGATTATGCTCCCTTAACTATTACTATCCCTATTGATGAGAAAAATATCAACTCAACTAAATGTTCTATAATCAAAGATAGTGATGAGAAGACATCTTTTATTAAGGACATCATCACATCTATTAGGAACATTAATATATCCAACCTTTTGGATGTTTCCAGTTTGGACAGAGTTATCAATATGTTCACTAATGGAGTAGAAAATGCTTGGGAAAAGAATGCAAAAGTTATCAACATCACGAAGTACTCCAAGAGTTGATGGAATACTAACTGTAACAGGGACTTGAAAAGGTATAGGTCCTCAAAAAGTCTAGAGGATTAGAAAACCTTCTGAAGAACAGTCAAGAACATGAAATGGTTGTTCTTCGATCTCAAAATCCAGGAAATTGCCAACAAAAAACAAGGCCCTTAGAAGCTCATGAACTGGATCAACAAGTGCAAATTACCAGCTATCAAGGCAATCAAGCACAACAGTCAGCCTTGCCTTGAAATAAATGATCTTTGGTATGCTTTATATTTGTTCTCTAACATGGCCCAACATGGCCACATAGACAAAGACATTCTCAATGAAATTGCAATGTTCTTGACATCTACCTGGGACCTATTCTTGGAAGAATTCACCAGTGCAATTACTACATATAATGTTTTGTCCACTTCTGGCTCTAATAAACTAGCATGGAGACACCTCAAACATGTACTCAAGGACAAGTTGTGCTTGAAGAGCATAATCAATATTGCTAATACATGTCTAGATATAAGTTATTGGCCATCTTACTTCAAGACTTCAACAACTATTATAATCCTGAAACCTAACAAAGCATCTTATGATATGCCTAAGTCATTTGGGCCTATTGTCTTGTTAAATACATTAGGCAAACTTATTGAAAAAGTCATTGGTGATAGGCTTCAATTTCATGCTATTTCAAACAACTTCATCCATTAAAGTCAACTTAGAGGGCTTAAATTCAAGTCCACTACTGACACCAGTATCATATAACCCACTTCATTCACATGGGGTGGGTAAAGAACCTCTCAACTAGTACCCTCACTTTTGATATTGTCCAATTTTTCCCTTTGCTCAACCACTACCTACTTACTCTTATTCTTGGGAAAGTGGATTTCAATTCACAAGTTGTTAAATTCTTTTCAAATTATCTTGTTGGTAGGAAGACACAATATTTTTGGAACAGTTTTCTTCTTCATTTTTCAATGTTAATGTTGGAGTAGGCCAAGACTCAGTCTTTTCTCCCATCCTTTCAGCTTTATATCTTGTGTCTTTTCTTCACATTTTAGATAATTGCTTAAAAAACCTTGAAATTCCAGTTTCTATCCTATCTTTTGTTGATGATAGTCTTTTGATTGCTCAGAACAAGTTCTTTCATTTCTCTAACTCTCTTCTCTTCTGTAGTTACAATATTGTTGCAAATCTTCTTTTGAAATTTGGCTTTCTAGTCAAACATTCAAAAACTGAAGTCTTTCACTTCACAAGGTCACATAGTCTCTTCAATCCCCCTTCCCTCAACCTTTCCTCCATAGATAGCCCTATTCTACACTCTAAGGAATTCTGGAGATATCTAGATTTTATCTTTGACAGAAAACTCTTGTTCTGTCAACACATCAATTTTTATTCTAACAAGGCAATCTCAACCATCAAGTATATGAAAATCCTCAGTAATTTGGTCAGAGGTTTGAACCCACAACAGAAATGTCTCCTCTACAGAAGCTGCATTCTCCCAATTGCCCTTTATGGATTCCAACTATGGTATTACAATAGAGCTCTTCTATCTTACCCATTGAAGATATTAGGCAAAATGCAGAGAAGAGCTGCCATCTGGATATTAGGGGCATTCAAAATGTTCTCTTCATTTGGCATCAAAGCCATTGCTAGCCTTATCTCTATTAACCTCCATCTTCAAAAACTTAGTGGGAGATCACAACTTCAAGTGCACTCTCTCCCTTCTAATCACATCCTTCACTCTCTCATTGAACCTAACTCATATACATTGTTTAAGCAACATTCATTATCTCTTAGCTCTCTAATAAGACACCAATGTGAACTCATTAAAGGACTAGTAGTTGATATGGACAATCATTTCAACAAAGTATTTCCTTTCTTTAATTCTCTTAATCCTAAATTTGCCCCTGAACATAGAGTTATTGACATTTTTTCTAATTGTTTCTCTTTCCATCTCTTTAGCAAATGCAACAATAATAATCTCAAAGCCCAAATTCAGCAACTTGATAATTTGGCTATCAAATCTTTGAGCATTCCCTCCCATGCTATTGTTATCACAGACAATAGCATAAAGAACAACATCACCACTTTCATATCACATACTCATATTCATAACAAATCTGTTACCAAAATGCTTTACCATACAGTAAACGTCACTAGCATAGAGGCTGAACTTTTTGCCATCAAATATGGTATCAACCAGGACACCAAGTCTAATGATATTTCAAAAATCATAGTCATTACTGATTTAATTCATACTGTGAAGAGAATTATCAAGATCGAAGATTATAGACTTAGTTTTTCCTTATTTTCTTTTCTCATTTTATTTTATTTTAGATTTATTTTTCTATTTTTAGAACTCTGGGTTAGGGTTAGAAGTGATCTGTCACACTGTTACATCAGTCACATCTGATGGTGTGGTCACAGCATTAATCATGGAACTTAAGAGAAGGAAATAGAAGGTTCTAGAACAAAGTGACATCATACAACATGGACACCATATGTTAACCTCATGCTGTACACATGGTCATTTAGGGTAGGGTGCACAGTAGCTAGCATGGACCATCTGTAGAAGTATATAAGGTAGACTATTTTGTAAAAAGCTTTCTATTGAGTTCTTTTGTGTTTCTCTAATATAAGAGTTGTTCTTTTATCCCATCCTAAGGATTTAAGATCATAACAAGAATATTCAATTCATTATCCCACCTCTTTCAAATTCATACAGCATCTATTCTTAACAAACTTTGATCTTTCTTCTCCTACTATTAGGAGAACTTGATTGAATTTTGGGAGTGTTCTAGCTAATGCAATTGGTCTTTTCACAAAATAGTGGACAAAGAGACTAAATCTTTCAATCTCACTCCGCTATTTCCTTGCAAATCATCTTGGGATTTCAGCAAGAAAAATGAATGTGACAACCTTTCTAAGAGATGGAAAATAATCTTCCAGGCATCAGACTTCAAGAATAAACACCTCTTAGACCTTGTTGACAGTGATGATAACATCATTGAACCAACATACATCAAAGACAGTGCATAGCTCAAACATTTTGGTCATTCAAATTCTTTGTGTGCAAGAGCCTTAAGAGCAATTACAAATCATGCTCCAATCAGCAAATATAGACTTAGGTTTTTCCCTAGAGAAGACTTCAGCTGTTTATGCAGGTTATACTCTATCGAAACTAAACAACACATCTTACATGAGTGCAGGAGGCACAACAAATATTGGAATCCGAGAAGAGACTTAATTAGCCACTTTATTATGTTTCTTGTTTCTAACCCTAATATGTTTGCTTTTCCAAACTCCATTACTTAATCAGCTTCAAGTAGATTTCTTTGCTAGTATTAGTTAGGTTTCCTTTTTCTCTTCTCTTTCTTCTCCTTCCTCATTTTCTTGTCTCTCTTCCTATTCTTCATGTAGTTCTGTCTGCCCTGTATATAGTTACAACATAGCTACCATGGTTTGCCTATGCACTCTGTGTAATAAATTGTTGATTTTTTAAAAAAAAGGATTAGAGTTGTGATGTGATATTACACATGATTATCACAGCCACACATGAAAGAATATAGAAGATTCTAAAAGGATAATGTTATACAACATGTTAATAGTATGTTGATCTCATGTAATACACATGGTCTTTAAGATATGTTAATAATAGTCTCACACACAACTAGCTAGCATATATAAGGTAGACACTCTATACTAGTAACTCTATTGAGTTCTCTTATGTTAGCCCAATTCAAGGTTTCTTTCTTACTCTATTTATAAGTGATTGTCAGTTGTCCACACTACACCATGCTGCTGGTTCTTCCAACAGAATGGACTTTGAAAACTCATCTCTGAAAGATAATTTCCTTGATATGTATGATGACAAGGATTCAATCCAGTATTGTCATCTTCAATTCATTGTGTGTGCAACCTGACATACATAAGTCAAGACCAGACAACCACAAGCTATGGGTTGGTTAGGTATTATCTCAAGTACATTATTGAGTTTATACAAAACAATCACTAGGCATTTTGCTTTCAGGACAGTCTAACAATAACTAGTACAGCTCCAGAATGGGCACTCACTTGTTCTTCATAGATAATTTACTTTCTTTATTGTTCCTTTCTTCTTTCCCTTTCACCATGCATTTAAGTAGCTCTGTCAACCACGGACTGCGATCGAGTATCATGTAATAAATTGATGACTTAAAAAGATTCTGTTTCTATTATTACGAGAGGAAGATAGTATGACTGTATCAGCAAGTAAAACAAATTATTGAACTTCCCATTCAAACGTTGCTGGGTGACTGACTCTTGAACCAAGTCCAGGCACCAAGTCCGACAATAAAGTTGAAGACTCCGACGACTCCCGAACCGGCGCCGAATAATGTGAGCATCCACCAAATCAAGCCAATAATACGATCTAGGCACCGACCAAGATATTTCTTGAAAACAGCATTGAGCTCAGGCCTAGGGCAATATGATACAGGGAGTTGAATTTTTGGAACAGATATATGTTTAGCTGCAGGCGGCGGCATTAAAAGGAGGGACACGATAGGTTTCTAGAGTCAGGATGAGAAAACTTCTTAACGTATAGGAGCGGAATATTACATGGTCAGAGGTAATGTAAGAGGGGATTGAAGTGTACAACACATTTGTGATGTTGCTGTGAGCACCGTTCCCAGGAGAGTCAGAATAGGTGGCGTAGAGGACTCGATCCGTCCATGAAGGCATCCGTCTCGAGCTGAAGAAAACCAATATCAGAATCTGCTGAGGGTACAACTCTTTTGCCCACCTGTATTTATCAACATGGCCAAGTTGATATTTGTAACTACACTTGAACTTCCAGAATTCGCCTTCGTGTAGACCAACAAAAACATTTCCCTTGCGTTTCTCCACCGTGAGTTGATCATATTCCTTGAGGTCCTCGCGTATCTTTTCCGACGATAGCACTTCGGAGAATTCTGGACCTCTGCTGCTGGAATAGTGAGGGTGCGCGGTTGGTAATACCAGTCTATAGTTGAGATCTCCCAGGAAAAATAAGTGCGAGGTGTCATATATTGTGCTGAAGCCGTCCTCTGGTATAATCGAGGGAAATAATAGTGAACGCACGATCCAGTCATAGTCTGCATTCCGACATGCAACTTTATGATCGTGGGGCGTCAAGTGGGCGTTGACGAACCTATTTTAAGGAGTAAGTACGCATTATATTCTACATGGAAGTCGGACCCATACGTATAAGTTTCCCCCGCGTCTCCATCTGATTCGCAAATCCTAAATCTTACACCAACAGCTCCCTTATTCCCCATGTAGAGTGGTCCGAACGACGTCCATTGTGTCTGCACGTCTTGAACCTTTCGTGCAATGCCATCATCGCGCCCATATACAAGGAGTGCAACGCCTACATTCACTACTTTTGCAATGAGAGAATACTTCTCCTTTTTCGGCGCGTGCTCTTCAATCTGCGAGAGGATAAGAGCATTCCAATGCTCGATCACGGGCCTGGATAGTCCAGAAACTGTGAATTTCGTCAAAAATGATTTCGAGCAACGTGTCGGGAAACATACGCCCGAGATGGAGAGGCAAAAGCTCCTGAAATCCGACAGCCACGATATCAGGGGCCCGTCTCTCCTTCACGAGGAAATGAGAGACCTGAAGTGTCGGAGCAAGCCAGTCCACGAGGTCCTGTGGCAAGCCTGCTATGCCCTGTAGGTTTGTGTTGTAAGATGCGATCTGAACCAACAGGCGTTCCGGCCGAGCGAACATCGCAGCTTGGGACAGATATCCCACTAGCTGCGTAGAGGGGACAGAGCAAAGGGGCTAAGCAGAGCCTTCTGGTTAGAAATGGCAGGCTCTCATGTACTGGCGTTTTATTTCCACGAATGAGGTTACATGACAATAGCCCTACAATGGCAATCTACTTTGGCCTACCCTAGTAACTTTAAGGTCCTGCAAACGACCGGTTGCAAGGTCATAGACGCAACCGTGAATAGAGACGCTCTGGCCTTTAGGGGTACCCACTGTCCATGCATCTCTGATCGTCTGGGTCTGGCAGAGGTTATCGATCTGCATTTTGACATTCTCTGAAACAACAAGAGAAAGTGCCTTGTCACGAGATGTGGTCCGGATATCCAACTTGCCAGCCAACCTCGTCAGGGGCTCGAGCCAGCGATTAAGAGCTGCCGACGGCGGAAGCGACGGGATAGTGACCACTGGACCGTTAGGATCAAAGTCCTTCCTCTGAATGGCATCCAAGGAGGCTGATGCACCACCACATTCACTATGACCGACGACAATAACTATGCACATCGACGGTGAGCGAAAAACCGGACGAAAAGATTTCATTTACCGTGTTCAACACCCAGAAAGTTGACGGCATAATCTAAGACCGCCAGGGCGTTAACATCGTCCGGAAGGAATTGGCTGTCAGATAGGTTAGATTAAGAGGGCGGACCTTGTCAACTGACCGACAATGAGAGAAACTCACTTGGCAATGTTTCTATGAACGAAGATGTCACCAGGCTTGGAGGCAGTGATAACGGATTCCGGGACCCGAGAATCCGCACAACCGATCCAAAGGGTCTGAAATCGACTAGACATTAGGTTGAAACCTGCTACCAGATATCAGTACGCACCTGGGGACTTTGACCTTGTGTTGATTTCGGGAAAAAGCCAAGATCCTTCTGCCTAACGGCTGTCGCCCACTGGACATTGGACTTTAAAAGCTGTTCAGCAGCGGATGTCATTATGATGGAAGATAACAGACAGAGATAGTTCACATTTAGGGACATCCTGTACAACAGATGTTTATAGATTGCGAGATGTCATCCCAGCAGCACTCGAACATCGGGGAAAGACTTTTCTCATCATCATACTTCGAACCAAATGCTATGCAAATGATATACTACTATTCATACGACATGATTACAGGAAAGCAATCTGAGCCCACGATGACCACACGGACATGTACTTCCAATGATTTCGTCCTACTGCGACCATTCCTCCCAAAGCCTCCATGCTGATAAATAAACATGCCTAGTTCATTTGCCGGATGAGTTTATTGATACTTGTCTCGCGGTCACCAAAGTCACCACCCTGAACATAATGGTTAAATTTGCGTTTCCTCCAGCCACCAGTGGGATTGGATAGCTTGAAAGGCCACAAGAAGTTTGAAGCCTATTTCGAAAATCATTATACTATATCGGGGTCATCGTCGCGAGAATGACACTAACCTGCTTGAAGTTGGGACCAACAGTGGCAATTTCGTGCACAAGGTCCTCAACACAGAGGATATCGAATTTCCCAAGGCTCTCTTCAATGATACCATTGTTGACAAGAGGAATACGCTGCTTATTGACTTTGCCGTAGCCCCGCTTGTAGATTAGTTCACGGATGGACTTGAGATTTGGCTCGCTGGGAAAGAGAATCAATTGTGCAATTGTCACAAGATATTCTGGGCGGGACTCACCCATATGTCACATAGGGTTCAACGAGACGCAACATCTGTTGAGTGGCCTTCGTAGCCTTGACAAAAACACCATTGTTAATTTGCAAGAGGCGAAGAAGCTGGAGAATCTTGCGCGGTTTCGGAGCGATTTCATTCACACTATTGAAGGTTAAGATTGTTTCAATGAGAAATAGAAAGGGAGACAAGCTTACCCACGAATGCGGATGACAAAATAGACTTTAGGTTGAGCAGGCACGTAAAAATCACCGGATGCACGGGCAGCACGCTTCAAACGAATCTCCTCCTTCTCTTTGGCAAGATACTCCTTCACATAGGATTCAGCACGCTTGAAAATGACCTTGCGCTTCCCTAGCGAGGCCTAGGTAAATTGTAAGTAGCCACTCCAAATCTCAATGCAAGGAAAGTTCAAAAAGTCAGCCCCGAAAGATGGATTCGACAGCAACACTGTGAAGTAACTCCACTAGCCAAGTTTCAAGATCAAGTTATGCATCACTCTCTCAAAAATACAAAAACTTCAATTTCAAGTTGGACTAACCTTGCGAGCAGCCGCAGCCGCAGCAAGACGCTCCTCCCGGGCTTTTTCGTTTTGCTTCCGCTTTTTGAGGAGGGTTTCCGGGACTTCAATTGCCTGTACAAGGAGTCAACCTCCAATCATGCCACACTTGCAGATATTCATAGTTCATGACTGACCGAAGCGCTTGGAACACTATTTCTATATAAGCAGCTTCATTCCATTGATGCAAACGATATACGTACGTGGTAGACGGGGCCATGGGTCTTGAGGAAATGCTGGTGGCCGTGATCAATAACGAGTGGCTGAACTGTATAGTCTGACAAAAAAGCTCTCACGCTCTCCATGAATGAAGGTAGCATCATCATCCCAGCGTCAATAGATGGCTGACGGATATTGGTGCAGCTCATTGTCAATAATCAGAGAAGGAATGATAGATGCAATACAGCACTGGACTTGGAAAGTGCCCGACAGCAACGGGGAAGGGTAATTAATTTGAGTATGCCCATAAATTCAGTGTTAAGTTACTGTACAAGGCAAAAAGGAGTGGAACAAATAAATGACCTCATCTGTGAAGACATCATACACCCAGGGGGTAGCATAGTGTTATCTGTACAAGTCTTTAGACGAGAGCTGGGAATTTGAATTCAAGCTTGCAGGATGTGATACATCCTTGAAGCGGAGGACAGTCATGTCCACTAATGGAGAGGCAAACAGATTACCGGTGGAGCATTCTACTGGAGACAATGAATTGGAATCGATTCGTAGCATTCCTTAACCAGCTTAACCATAGGTCAAAATTCGCCACCCATCAGGGGCCAAAGCGTTAGTTGTGACTGTCACACGGACTCGTAAGAATTATGTAATAATTATGTGACGTGCCCCCGCAAATGCTGTGCAGATCCAGACCTTCTCTGTTTCTTATGGTCGCAACTAGTCACTGCACACGCATGAGCTTTCAGCCGTGCTGAGCGAAGGATAACTTCCCTTTCTATCAATTTATTTCGGAAACGTTGGACAAGCAAAGACCATCGATGTCGGAAGTTATTGACCGAATCAGGTAATCTCAGGGACGTAGTATTGCACTACTTGCACGCCGTTAGTCCCCGCGACCCTTTCCCTTACCTATTGTCATGCGCCATCTTGCATTTACAGCGGTCACCTTCCTGCCGGGGGTTCTCTCGCAGGCTATCTCAAACGCCAAATGTACTGTTGCTTCATTGTCGTGGGTAAGTATATTGTTTTCGTAAGACTTTCCAACGCCTGATGAACTCGTCGACTAGGTTTTCAACACACTAGATGAAAGTCCGTGTGATGTTGCAGCTGCCCTTGCAGCAGTTTGCAATCATGGTGGTGGGTCTTTTGCGTCTCAATTGATCAATATCTGCTGAACTGAACTGGCTCTCGCTATCAGTCTTCACTCTGGATAGCCTTGGTCCAGGTTTGGTATATCTCGGGCCCAGTGAATCTGTCGCAAATCCATGCCGCTGCAGTACTGTTTACTATTCCATGTTGAGTGCCTGTGCAGCATGCCAAGGCAATCGTTGGATTAGGTTCGTGTTCACGTTTTTCAGTCGTGCTCACCATTTTCTCAACAACATTGAATAATTAGCTGGAATGAGTACAGTGTTAACTGTACGTCATCATATGATACAAAGTGGCAAGCCCCCTTTTTGTCTAAAAACTGGCTCTTAGTTTCTGTCTAGATTTCCCCGGCCTCTCCCCACTGGAACCAATGTCCCTGCCTGGGCATACATGGATATCACGGTAGGCTGAAGTTTGGAGATACTTTCTTTTTTCTCAGCTAGTTTTAGGTGTCCAACAACTTCAATCTTTCGGCGGCCCAGAACCTACAAAGTAAAGTCCTCTTATTTTACTTTCCGCCCCCTTTTTGACTCATCACCACACCAGATCTACCGGAAACCACTGCACCACCCGCTTCCAAGACTTCATTTGGCTTTTCCACAGAAAGAGCTGCGACCGGCCTTCCTATATTCAGTCCTGTTTCAAATAACAATGGATCTGGCTCCAGCTCTCATGCCGGTGTAATTGCGGGAGGCATCATAGGTGGTGTTGTTGGTTTATCGGCTGTTGGACTCTTGTTCTTTTACTACCGTCGCCGCCGCCGCCAGAATACCCTACCAGCTTCGTCGGCATTCAACACGACACCTTACGCCTCCACTCCCTACAACGACTCGGTTCTCAACATGAGTGCCAATCCGAGCGCTAGCATCACGTCTACCTCACCTCAACTGCAGAGATTCTATGTTAGTCTAAATTCAACTTCTCTGCTGATGCGTCTCATTCTTTTTCAGGACCCGTCCGACCCTAGCACGTTCCCTACTACTCCGGTTCCACTTCCCAACTCTTCCTATAATAATACGCACACCCATACCCTGGTATCAGATCCTTTCCAAGAATCGGCGCCACAGGCGCCACATTCCCATATTCTCCCAGCTCGAACTGGACATTATACAGGTGCTCCCGAGCTTTGAAATACAATTTCCATTGAATTTGAGCATGTAATGTCGTTCTTTCTTACGCAACATTCCTTGTCAAATACAAATATTTTATGAAAGGGTACATCAGCATGTGCGTAGAGAGAGACTCGCTCAGGAGTTTCCCTGTATTGTGAGAACTTTTTCAAAGTATGAGACAGCTCGTGCAAATTGCCGTGAAATTGCTGTGCGGAGGCTGAACAGCCTTGGTCTATTAATAGGTCACATGTTGGCACGTTATATACCATCGATTGCCACGCCTTGGATTTTCCTCTCCATTGTTTATCCTCCTACCGCAATCACTCTACGAATCCAGTATGGTCATCTATATACTTTTACTCCTGGGATTATTGGCTTTTTTCACTAAACTCAATGCTCAATCGAATGTCTTAACTTGCGTACCTGATTATCAGTGGGTAAGCACAAAGCCCCACCTTACACACATCATATCTTCATGAGTGATTCAGACAATAAATCATCTCAACCAAACCCCTTGCTTCGTTGCAGCTGTTCTGGAGTCAGATTGTGGTAAACGTGAGTTACTGATACATCAGTCGACGTTATCTCACGGTCCCCACAGCCTTCCAAGTGGATCAGATACCAGAAGGACATCACTATCTCGGTCCAAATTCGTCCATTGCCGACCGCTGTTCATGTAACAGCGTCACATATTCTTTGGTAGAGGCTTGCAGTAAATGCCAAAATAGATCCCAGCTCATTTCATTCAACGAATGGACGAATGAGTGCCCCTTGGGACAGATCGAGCCAATGACCCAGTCAGTCTTTGATGCAACTTTTTTGGCGTCAAGACCACTGAATTTTGCTTGTTGGATTCCTAGATTTCCGGGTTCGTTTCCTTCTGAAGTAGAAGTTCCGTACTGGGCCACGCTTAACATCTCTCAAGTAAGTTGGCTAACCCTCAGAACCCTCAAAGGAAGCTCATCGAACTCATAAGACTGATGGCTTTTTCGATCCTGATGTTGCACGAGGTGAATCTGTCTTGCCTGATAAATTTGTCCATCACTGAAAAACTAAGAAGCTGCAAGTACTGACGTACCGCTTACCACGAGTTCAACACAGTCTTCCGAAACACCATCTTCAAGTCACTCGCCTTCGAGTCACTCGCCTTCGAGTCACTCGCCTTCGAGTGGTTCATCTAGGGGTATCAAGGCTGGCGGGATTGCTGGAATAACAGTCGGCGTTCTTATAGGAGTCATTTGTATCCTCCTGTTCATATTCTGGCGGATGCTTGCAAGGAGAAGACGTAGTTCCACGCCAGTGCGTGGACCAGTGGATCCCTTCAACGAGAAACAAATTCAGTCACTCCCTCTAGACCGTGTTCACCCGAGGCCACTCTTAGATCCGACATCACCTGCCATGCCACGCTCATATGTGAGTAGAATTCGCACTTCATTTTCTCATCATTTTCCAATTGACTGTGGCAGAGCCCTATGGATATCAATCCTGGATCGGGATCATCTATGCTTTTTACTGCAGGGCCAGTGCGCAGCTCGACGGACGATCTCGCCAGTATACATACCTTAGTGAGTCCCAAGACCATCGTGACCTCCCATAATGTCGGTTCCGGAGGTTATACTGGGGCGCCGGAAGTATGAAACATCGACCAATTCTGGACATATATATTAGGAATTCTTATGTTCTCTGCGATATCATTCGCCATTACCAGATGCATTCAAGGTTCTTGATGTCCCACAAATTATCATTGCTACTTTTGGTTGCTACAGCTGAGTGATGGCTTGTCCAGAAAGCTTCTTTTCCTGGACGAGGACCATATGACCCTACATGAAAAATATCCACGATTGAAAATTGGTGGGAACACCCGCTCGGGCTGAACACCCCTACGAGAGAAGAAGGGTTCGTGTACGTATTTTCCGGAGCCAATGGGAGAAACATTTCACTGCTATTTGCCGAATCGAATCATTCCTAGTTTAATGGCTGCTCGATTTCGGCTTCTTCCACCCTCTCAAACTTGCCTCCATCTCCCTTGCAAGATGGGCTGGTTTTTTGTCGCGGTTACAGTCGTACTCTTGAACTTGACACTTTCTCTGGCCCAGGAATCAGAGGTGACTTGTTTGCCGTCGTTCGATTGGGTAATTACACTTTTCTTTATTGGACATCTCAGCGGCAATGAAATTCTGGTTATTGATCATAGGCCAAGAATAATCAAGACCAAGATCCATGCTTCGTTGCTGCTTTGTTACAAACTGATTGCCGTGGTACCGACGGTATTTGAACTAGTCCGGACCACTATGCCATCCTTTGTTGAGATGTCGTCGCAGTCACGGTGCCACAGCTCGCTGTGAATGAATTATATCCCGGTCCTGACGCTGATGACGTCTGTGCTTGTAATTCAATTGTCTATTCGCTTTTATCTGCTTGCGCAGCATGTCAGAGCCGCTTTTATATCGAGTAAGCCTAGATCTAATCAGTTTCCGTGCCGTCGAGTTACAATTCAACTCTCGTTCAAAGTTGGACGTCATGGACGACGCATTGCGCCACCATAATTGTCGCAGGGTGAAATTTGAACTCGTTATATATACTATCACCGAATTCACCCGCTCTCCCCGTACACAGATTTCCGAAGACCATATCTAATGATATAGCTGTACCCAGGTGGGCGTATAACAATATGACAGTCAGTGTGGTTGGCAGGCAAGTAACAGTAGATGAAACTCACGAATCCGCTACTCTCAGAACGCTAGTGTTTCTAAATTCGACATCGATCAAGCCATAGAGACCACGGCTGGTGGCGAGTCTTGCCCTCCTGAGTGCTAGGAGTGAGGAGCTCACCGATCCTAACCATCGTAGGAACCATCACTCATACAAGAGCACAAGCCAGTACTGTACCAGCGAGTACTGCTAGTGATTCCGCACCTGGTCATCTAACTGGAACTAGCAAAGGTCTCATGATTGTTGGAAGCGTGGTAGGATCTGTCGTTGCAGCCTATCTTGTGATCTGGTTGGTACTACGGTGGGCTCGCCGGAGAGCAGGTAAACCATTGAGCGAAGGCCAAATTTACAGACCACTGGTACAAATCAAGATACCCTATGAACCGATAGATAACAAGTCCCTCACGTTCAGCCCTTTGAAGGAGATGGATATTACGAGCAGGGATCAGGACACAAATCACCCCTTCGCTAGCTCCGGCTATTCGGGGGCCGACCTGCCCGGCTATCTATTCGTGAGTAGAACTACCAGGTTTAAAACCCATGCGATCTGTACCCGTCGAATGCAAAGCTCACAGTATAGTAGACATCGCCAGGCAGTGATCATCAGCAGTCTCCGGCGATAGAATCCTCTGAGCTGTTCACAACAGTCGGAGGTCATTCCAGTTCTGCAGGACACGATCTTGAAAGGCGAAGCAGCGTCGCTGCTCAAAGCCCTGCAACATCTGCACGCACAAATCCCATCGGCAGGCGAGGTGCATTTAGGGGAGTAAATTTCAGCCTTCCTTAGTCAAACACAGAGAGCTCGGAGACGTGAGAGAGCAGTTGAACACTAGCTTAGAAAAATGAGCTATTTGAAGATAGTAATCATTATGACCTTGCCGAGGTGATATCCTACCGGTTGAAGCTTTGTTAGCTGCTTCCGCTCAAGTATGGACGAGATTGACCCTACCTACTATCTACCTACTATCGCATGACCGCTAAGGTAGAATGGCTGCGGCAATCATCCTAAAATTCAGACGAGGCGAGCTACAGATGGACGTCATTACGTCACCAGGTTGTCACTGAGCCTACACCTCGAGAAATGACAACTCTTACATCAGATACTCCAGATAATTTCTTGACTAACGAATTCCTTTTAAATGCATCGAAGTCCAGACTTCAAGCTTTATATTCTGACTTTTCCCGCCAGAAGCAATCGAATCCCACCAGCTTTCATGCGAATGTTGATTGGTGGCGAAGAGTCCTCAAGGCCTTAGTTCATTCTGACAACCAACACATATCACGAAAGAAGGAATCGAGTCGTATTGCTCTTCAGGCAGATCATGATCTTTTGGAGCGCCTGAAAGTGGAAAAGATAGGAAAGCCATTAGCAATGGGGGCAATCCTCGTAAGGATCGTATTGTCTCTTGGACCGTCCTCTAACATACGCTGGTCCTAGCAAGAATGAACTTTGCTCCTCCAAGGTTCTTATACCAATGACCGAATTTATGTCTGCTCGTACCTCGATATTGGACCCCGGCTGGTTGCCATATCGCATAGCGTCTCTTGTGGTGGGTAAGCCTCTGTGGTGGGCATTAGAGCAAATCGGCATTGTAGACTCTGAGCGTCATTTGAGCTCTGATTCACTCCAGGTAGATTGGTCCGGCGAATATGTTTTCGTGGAGCTGCTTGAACAAGCAACAGATGCTGTTCTCGCCTTACAAGAGGCTCGGGTGACAGGGCCAGCCGACGCATTGTATACCATAGAGGGTTTCAGAAAGACATTCGCATCTATATTCAGTGCATCAGAGCAACCCGCTCTCAGTGAGACGGACACCAGGATTTTGATCAAGTCCTTGGAGCGAGAACGCAAAGCCGTCGTCACCGACAACGAGGTGAGCACCCTTCGACCTCCAAAGAAACGCTAGTAACTTGAGTTCGTCTATCAGATACCAAAGCTCGTGAAATTTGTTGATAAAAATGGATCCCATGGAGAACGGGTGGTCACTGCTATCGATCGTGGCATTCTAGAATTAAAATCCGCTATATTCAATTTGGAGCGCCTCGTAGAAGCAATTCAAGAGAAACTGAATGAGTGAGACCTCTCATACTGTTGGCGTTTCCTTACTATTTTTTCATCATGTTCTAGATCTACGAAGAAAGCTACGTTAGCATTCCAACGAAAACAAAAATCATTAGCCATAAGCTATTTGAGGTCACGAAAGCAGCTAGAAGATGTTCTCCAAAAGCGACTCGCTTCCCTGGCTACTCTAGAAAGCACGATGATTTCTATTGAGGTCGCTGCTGGTGACATAGGGGTGAGTCTGGAATTCTAGTTTTGGTGCCACTCGACCTCTGATACGATCCTCAAGATTTTGAGAAGTTATGAATCGTCGACATCGACATTACGGGCTATTCTTTCAGATCCGTCTCTTCATCGTACCAATATTGACAGGATAATGGACGCTTTGGCAGAAGCAAACTATGCCGCCCAAGAAGTTGACAGTGCGATCAGGATTGGAGGTGATGTAGCCCTCGGGGTCGACGTTGATGAAGAAGAACTTGAGAATGAATGGAAGGCCCTAGTTCAAGATGTCAGAGCCGATGCAGATACTGCTCAGACACTGGATCTACCTTTTTCGGTCCCTACCGCCTCAGTCTGTAGTGGCCCAGCCGAACTGGAGAGAGAGAGACAACGACTTCCGTCTCTATGACTGGCTCTGTCATAAATGCGACTAGGATACTCTCCATCTTGCATACACTCCTTTACGGGGGTTCATTTATTTCGTTGTTAATGCATTTATAGAACTCTAATAGATGCTCTATAGCTTTGTTCAAATGGTTGAGTGTGAGTTGGATTGTCGGCGGTTTTCGTCGGCGGTGAAAGAAGAACCGGAAGGATTGTAATGTATGTATCGAAAAAAATTCGAACACCTAATCTTTCTGTCTCGATACAAGCCAAGTCAAAGTCTCATAGTAATATGGTTAACAAAGACCGATCAGCACAGTTGACCACTTGGAGTAATGTCACTCTTGAGCAGGCGATGAGTTTGAAGAAGCAATTTTTCTGCAATTAATTTTTCGTGCTACTGGTTCGGCAAGAGTGTAATGATTACACTGTCGCAAACAGACGTTTGGGACTTGTTCGGGCATTCCCTTCGGTTGGACTGACGAATGGTCCTCGTACGTTTGAGGCATCCGAAGGGCGTCTCGACCCTTCAGCTTCCTCAAGACAATGCTACCTTCACAGTCCAGGACTTCCAGCAACAGATTTATTCGGTCAGTGAGATCTTGCCCTCTCGACAAGCAGGTGAATCAGTCCAGTGTATATTGTGACGTCTCTGACTGTACTTCATTGCAGTCAAAACGGGCTATCCACCGAGATCTCTGACATTGATACCTGAACTTCCGTTTTCAAGCCTTGGAATTATAGCCGGAGATCAAATTATCGTGAGCGAGATTCCGAGATTGGATTTGACTGGAGGAGTTGCGCAGGATATTGAAACTCGACCGCCCCAACTCCCTGGTTCAGCAGAGGAAACGAAAATTGCTGCCATCCCACTGTCAAGTGCTTTTGGTAAAGCTGATTTTGTGGAAACGGGAGATGGAAGCGTGTTGGTTCATAGAGTATGTTTCCGATGGCACCCTGAGTTCCTACTTATCCATGCCATTGCAGATAGTTCCCGATGACAATTCTTGTCTGTTCTCTGCGGCAGCACTGATTTTCGAACAAAACATTGCAAATGCCCAGGAGATGCGAAAAAGTGAGCATCAATTATGAAAACCTGAGGCTATCATATTAACTTGGGCTTAAGTCGTGGCTAATGGCATTCACAATAATCTCGAAACGTACGATGAGGCTATCTTAGGGTGAGATCTCAGCGCATCGGTCTAGAAAGTCTGAACTCATCAGTCGGCAAAGCATGCCTCCTGGGCAGTATATTCAAACGATCCTGAAACCAACGACGTGGGGAGGGGCCATAGAACTTGGTATACTGGCCCGGCATTATGGCGTGGAGATCGCTAGCATCGATGTTGAAACAGGGCGCATTGACCGTTTTTCACCTTCGGAGAACAAAAGTACCAGAATGCGCTGTGCAGTCATTTATTCCGGTATACATTATGATGCAGCATCACTGGCGCCGACGGCAGACGCTCCATCTGAATGGCACCAGACATTATTTTCAATTGTAAGAAAACGCCACGCATATACCATATCCATGTCTATCTAATTATCCAGGGGATCGGCGAAAATGATCTAATAATCCCTGCATTGAGAAGATTGGCAGACATCCTTCGGTCAAAGAAAGCATATACTAATACAGCTACTTTCGACCTCAAGTGCGAGGTCAGTGTTGTGCCCTATTCTGGATCAATTCCTCTTATCGTTCTTCAGCAATGCGGAAAGGGTTTGAAGGGGGAAAAAGAAGCTAGTGTCCATGCAGAACAAACAGGGCATGTTCGTTTTGGCGAATACTAACATGTATCATGGGGAATTAGATTAATGAGTAACCCCCTACCGGCAACTATAATTCACAGGAAAAATAAATTATGGGGGCACCGCGGATCGAACGCGGGACCTTTAGAACTCACTTCAGTCTACTGCTCTCCCAGCTGAGCTATGCCCCCAATATTTGCTTAGTAGATATATATAATGATCAATATTCATCATTAAAGTCATGCTTCCAAATAGTCTGAGGGTATTTTCTGCCAAAAGTTCACCATTAGGACTTTTTTTATTACCATGTGGCCCAATTTCAAGCAGCTCTTCTAAGAGTATTTCTTTTTTGTCAACACTGCTACTGAAGCTATCAACAAGTTAGAAGGGACTACCTATTACTAGAGAAGTCATATAGTAGAGGATTACCCAGATGAGTTTCAATCTCTTATATCAGAGGCTAGCTACACTAATTCACATACTATTGTAGTCAAACTTTGTTGCAGATCACAGATAGTGATTCAGAACTAAATTGTAACCCTGCTAATAGAAAGATATTAAGGCAACTAAACAAAGTCCATAGGATTATGTAGAATTTTATATCTTTAGAAAAACCTAAGTTATATTATAGTAGCTAATAATCAAATACAAACCACCTTTAGGAAAATCTAAGAGAACAAGATAAGGTTTTTCAAAGTGTTACAATTTTAAGCTTGGCTTAGATTGCAACTTAGGCAAAGATTTGAGTAAAAGAGGAGAGATGATCAATTGGTAAAGTATAAAGATACAAGATTGTATCTATAGCTATATATATCTAATAACTATGAGGAAAGAAAAATCATTCTCAAGAAAAACATAAGGAAAATATGTAAAAACCTCTACTACTATAAAAGGTACTAACTAATACAATATGAGGAATATACAAAGTACAGCAGTTGTAGTCAAGAGATGTGTCAAGAATGAAAGAAGTGGACTTAATATTTTTTATTTTTCCTTTCTCATTTTATTTTTCTTTATTCTATTTTTAGAACCAGGGTTAGGGTTAGAGTGACAAGATCACACTGTCACAACAGCAGGTCACATCAGATGACATGGTTACAAGTCATATGATACAT
>Ga0157368_1000442_pt1 | contig 19385 bp, 14 predicted proteins | sample AttbisABBM3_FD_113146 | JGI IMG/M metagenome (GOLD analysis project Ga0157368, IMG submission 113146) | Fungus gardens microbial communities from leaf cutter ant in Botucatu, State of São Paulo, Brazil - Atta bisphaerica ABBM3 | ecosystem: Host-associated > Fungi > Mycelium > Unclassified ...
AAAAGGATCACAGATTACAGATTAGCCAAAAAACACAGAAGACAAAGAGTTCAGAAGAGCTAGTCTCCTTACAATAGCTATATATAAGTCAGGCTAGGACAAATTGCCAGCTAATCAGAACAAAAAATTATTTAAATAATATATTTTGGTACAATTCAATAAAACTATGCCCAAGTCCCCTAAATCACCCACTCCAAAACCCAAAGAAAAAGGAAAAGAAGCCAATGTATCAAGAATTTTCCTACTTATTCCACTATGACTAAGCAGAAGCATTTTAGAAAAATCAAAATTCTTCAAAATTAATTAATTCACCTTGTCTTCTAAGGATAAGAAGCCTTCTTATATACAAGCTTTCAAAGAAGACATCAATGACATCATAAAAATCAAAGATGCAATCTCTAAACTATTGGCAAACAAAGTCTTAGAAATTCAAAAGATCATAAACAACTTGGTTAAAAAAGACAAACCAAAAATCAATATGACTATGAAAGAACCATCCTGAAAACAAATCATAGTTTCTATGGGATCCAATAATTCCAAAAGAGTAATAGCTAAGGCCAATGCTCATACAACAAATATCAATAGACTCTTGAAGAGAGTCAAATTTACTACCTCAATAGATTTTATCTATACTGATAACAAAGGTATTCTCATCACAACAAACAATGTAGCCTCTGCTTCTGATTTGAACATTATTGAGAAGTATGTAAAAAAATTGAATAATGTTGATTATAATAACATCATAAGCCTACATCTCCTCCAATTGACATATATATTCAATGACTTGTGCTTACCTCCAAACTATACATTATTAAAGCATCACCCAAATTAGATATAGTAGTCATATGAATTGACATTTAGAACTCCCAAAGTGGCTTGAATATGAAAGTGCTGATAAATAGATGCTTCAATATTAGAAGCCACATAGCTATAATCTATAAAACCAATATGAATTTTAGTATCCTCTAATATAAAAACTGTTGGAAATGGGGACACACTATATTTGCATACCAAATCCATAGTCTCAAGTGTCAAAAATGTAATGGCCCATATAAAATTGAAAACTACTACAACCTGACTTAGTGCTGCAAAGCTAATTTTAAGACAAACCCTTCTTGACTTAAGACTCTGAAAGACAAACCTTGTATATATTCCTTCAATGTGTTAATTGCAAGGGTAACCATTAGGTAGACAGTAACAACTATCCCTTTTGGAAGCACAGATTTAATCATAATTGGCATAATAAGAAGTCTCAAAAGCTTAGAGAAATCTAAGCTAACTCAATTTGCTCAAGCATAAGTAGGTTGAAGCAATGATTTTGCACAACTTAAGAATCTTTTCACAGAATGTTCACAAGAACTGACTCCTCATGAACCTCATTCTCAAAAATAACATTAATTTCAACATCATCTTTATTCAAGAGCCCTTATAGTCTATTATATGTTCTATCCCTAGTTCATCTTTGGAGGAAGGGAAAATAATTGTTGGTGCTCCTCACCACCCCTTGTAGATTACTTTCTCAAACCAATCAGCCAACAATAATGATTACCCAAGAGTTATCACTTATATCAGCATAAGACACTCTCAACTCTGCTTTTCACTGAGAAAGGATATATTTAATTATTGAGATATTAATCTCATTTTATTCTTTAATCAGGACATTATTTGTTTCATTATTAATATCTACTCTGATGATCAATAGTTGGTCTTAAAATATCTAAAGAATATTGAGGTTAATCTAAATAATATTCTTATTATGACAGTAGACTTCAACATCAAAGACAATGATTGGGATCCTTTATATTCTCATCACTCTCTTCATACCAACATACTTAAGAAAATAGCAGATTTATTTAACCTTAAGCTATCCACTCTAATCAACCAATTTTCCATACAGTATACTGACAATCCTAACAACTCAAACTTGGGAATTGATCTAATATTTCTTCAAGCTAACTCCAAAGAATTTAACAATTATTCTATTTTGCCCAATTTACAAAGCCTATCTAATTATGCTCTCTTAATAGTGGATATTATCTTAAATGAAGAATTTATCTAGACAAAGCAAAGAACTATTATCAAAAATAGTAAAGAAAAAGAACTATTTGTTACTGAACTAAAGAACAAATTTAGTAACATCAATATCTCTGATATCCCAGATTGCAAATCTCTCAAAATAGTAGTACAAAAATTTGCAACAATTTTGGATAACCTTTTGAATAAGTATTCTAAATGTGTTAAAATTACTAAATGTTTTAAAGCATAGTGGAATGAGGAATGTAGTAGAGATCTAACTATATATAGAGCATCCAAGTCAAGTCCAGACTGGAAGAAGTTTAAGGAAACAATCAAAAGAATCAAACATCTTTTTTTCAATAATAAGATTCAAGAAATTGCTTCAAAAAACAAAAGACCTTGAAATCTAATGAACTGGGTCAGAAAAATGCAAGCTTCTAGCTATAGAGGTGATTTAATTCAAAATATAAACATATAATTATTAGATGAGATCCTATCAAAATTACCTTCCAAGTGGCTACTATTTTTTAAAGTAAAATTCACTAATGCTATAAAAAATTATAACAGTTTATCCACTCTAGGGATCTAATTACATTTCATGGCATCATCTCAAAATTCTAGCAATAAATGACAAATGTATCAATAATTTCATCAATATAGCTAATACATACATCAATTTTGGTTTTTGGCTATTACATTTCAAGAATTTGATATCAATTATTATTCCTAAACCTAACAAACCAGCTTATAACTTACCAAAAATGTTTTATTCTATAGTTCTCCTCAATAATTTTGGAAAACTCACTGAGAAAGTCATTAGCAAGAGAATTCAAGTTCAATCAATCACTAATAATTTCATTTACCCAAATCAATTAGGAGGACTGAAATACCACTCTACTGTAAACACAGATTTATACCTAACCCATCTTATTCATACTGGATGGGTCAAAAGTTTCAGTATGAGCACTTTTGCTTTTGATATCTCTCAGTTCTTTCCATCACTCAATCATCAGCTTCTTCTAATGATTTTCAACAAAGCTAGATTCAACAAAAAAATCTCTTTGTTCTTTTCTAATTATTTAATCAATAGAAAACCCCAATATGTCTGGAACAACTTCATCTCTCCTTCTTTCAGGGCTGATGTAGGCATGGGCTAAGAGTCCACACTATCTTCTATTTTATCTGCCTTATATATTGCTTCTATTTTCCATATTTTCAATAAAAGAACCTGAAACCTTTGATCTCCTATTTCTATTTCTACTCTCTTATTTGTTGATGATGGTCTTCTCATTTCTCAGGAAAAAACTTTGAAAAATTAGATACTAACCTTTTCTATAGTTATAGTATTATTACTTCTCTCTTTGATCAATTTAGCCTCACAACAAATCAGACATCTTTCATTTTTCTAGATCCACCAAAAACTTAAACTCTCCTTTCCTGGATCTGAAACCATTAGGTAGCCCTCTCTTACAACTTAAAGATAAATGAATGTATCTTGAATTCCTTTTTGATAGAAAACTCCCATTCTGACAACATATTCACTTTATGCCAACAAGGCCCTCTCTACTATTAAGAGTATGAAGATGTTGGGTAACTCTACAAGAGGATTATTGTCTTCACACAAATACCTTCTTTACAGGATATACATTATGTCTATCACTGTTTATAACTTCCAATCATAGTATTTTAAAGGAGTGACACTTTTCCATTCTCTCAAAAAGCTCAAGAAAATGCAATAAAGAGTAGCTATTTGGATTACTGGTGCTTTTTGAATGTCTCATTCATGGAGCATCAAAGATATTGCTGGCCTCATTCCCATCTATCTCTATTTCGACAAGATCAGCAGTAAACATTATTTGAGAGTTATATTTTTGCCTAAACAATATGTAATTAACTCCCTCTTGGATAACCAATATTTAAAGAAGATGAAATCTTATCATCTTTTAATGGACAACTTAACAGAAAAACAACACCTCAAAATAAAGAGTTCAATTGTTTAAATGAAGTCCACACATTGTCCAACAGACTTCATCAAGAACTATTGCTAGGGTTTTGTCTAGTAGATAATTTCCTTAATCATTTCTCCTTTCATTCAGTAGATTGTCATAATCCTGAAACAATGAAAGCTCACCTCCAGTCACTTGATAACATCCTTGAGAAATCTGCAATCAATCTGAACATTATTATTGTTGTTGCCAATGCTAGTGTCAAGAATAATATCACTACTTCTATATCTCATATCATATCTAGTTAAAACACATTGAAGAAGACAATTCATCACACTGTAAACTTCATGTCCACTGAAGTAGAATTGTTTTTGATTAGATGTGGTATAAACCAAGCTGTAGAATCCCAAAATATCAAAAAAATCAGTGTTATAACTGTGTTAGGCACAGTTCAAACTTGAAGATAAAAATCTGTAGAGTTGGCTTGGACATGCACAGATTGTAGAAACTCCATGTGATGAGCTTAGTGATGTAGACTTGTCAAAATAACCTTGGCCTCAACTTATGTGTTGTGCCTTCTATGAGCTGCATGGTTGCAATTTCAGAGGATGGTCTTGTAAGGAGTAATAAGGAGAGGAGTAAAGTGTGTTGCCATTGACACCAGAGATTTAGTGTCAACTTTAGTTGATTATTAGGCTAGCTATTACAAAGTGGTCATCAGCCTTAAATATATAATATAACAAAAGAAGTAACTAAAACAGATCTCTGAGCAAGTGTTTCATTAGTGAAACACTAAGAAGATAATTAGACAATGAATACAGATGAATATGACTGTGGATTTTGACTCAAATAAAGCAAAATAACCATGGAATTTTGATGGAATTAAGTCCATTATAAAGTACCAAACTACCAATGGAGTTTTGGGCACAAATGTGGCCAAATAACCATGGGTATTTGATGTTGTATTGAAGTCAAACATGTCTTGGACATGTTTTGAAGTTTGGGATATGACAAACTGATGCTTTACATGCTGCAAGATGCATTTTTGATTTGTCCTATCACTTATACCAATTGCATTCAATTGCTGTATCCATAAATCTCAGAGCCTTCTTCAGCAAAAGCTCCAGCAGTTCTATCACCTTCTGGAATTATCCCAGCAGTGCCAAATGGCCCCTTCACTCAACAGCTGATGAAGAAACTAAACAGTTCAAAATTGATCTTGTCTTCCCATGCAAATCTTTATGGGATTTCAGCAAGAAGGAAGAATGCAACTCCATCTTACAGCAATGGTAGATGATATTTCAAGCATCAGACTATAAAGAAAAAAAGTCCCTTGACCTCATTGACATTGATGACCTCCCAGCCAAACCTACTTATTCCAAAGGTGGTACATGGCTAAAATTAATTGGACATTCCAATATGCTATGTGCCAGAGTGACAAGAGCTATCACAAATCATGCTCCTATAGGAGAGTATCATCTTAGGTTCTTTCCAAGAGAGCCTTTTGCTTGTCTGTACAGAGAATATCCAATCAAATCCAGGAACCATATCTTTCATAATTGCAGGAGGTTTAACAATTACTGGAATCCCAATAGGGAGTTGTTACTAAATTTTGAGTTTAATCCAGGAGCTTTCTCTTTCCATGAAGGAATTACTTAACAATATTTTCTTCTACTTAGTGTAGTATAGCATTGCTGAGTATACTTTCTCTTCTTTTTATTTTCCTTTTCCTTTTTCTTCTCTTTTTTATTTAAGTAGTTATGTTGTAGCTATCACGGTCTACCACCGCGTCCCGTGTAACAATTTGTTGATTTAAGAAAAAAAAAGACTTAATGACATTACATCACCCCCTTGGCTAACTCTGAATAAGGAAAAGAGAAAGACTAAACCATAAGAAGGTAAAAGAAGAAATAAAAGAGAAAAAGGTAAAAACGTCTAAGTCTACACTTGTGTATTCTGACACTAAGGCTGCTGTTAGAGCTCCTTGTTCCAGAAAAGTGGATGTGTGGAGAGAGCAGATGTGAAAACAGATATCCTCACACATAGCTAGACCTTTTGTACCTTCTTCAAGGTCCAGGAAGTTTTAGGAAGGTTGTGAGACAGTTCGAACCTTTTTAGCTTTTGCAGTTGTCTCACTATGGAGGGCATGAACGTAGTACAATAATTTGCCGTTTTAACACGATATTTGTCCAAGCGTGAGGGAAAGTTCCAGTTGCTGTAGCTCGACCAGCTTCTCAACACTCCTGAAAACTTGCGTTGGATACTTCAGAATGATATTTCTCTAAGGACCAGAAATACAAGAATACACCGACAGACATCTCATAACTCACGCGGGCAGCTCGAACTTCTGCCCTTGCAATACTCTGATAGAATGGAATTAATATCGACAGTAAGTGATCGACAAGAGAGAGACATACTTTCCAAAGTATACATAAAAGAAGTCGACATACAGCCCTATCTGGACAACACCAGCGGTAACCGCAATGGGGTCAACAGTTCCTTCTGAGAAGTAACTAGAATAGGCGACACATGATGAAGAATCAGAATTGTAGTACTCTGGAACGCGATATCTGCGTACCGGTAGATCCAATTGGGAATATAGAGGGCTCTGTAGACACCAAGCGCGGCCAAATAGTGCGTTGTAATTGTCTCTGCCTCCCCTGTCCGTTGAAGCATGAAGAGTTGAGGTAGAATAGCGACAGATTCGAGGAAAATAGAAAACGACCACAGAATCTCGGCGAAGGAGAACTGGTAGTTGAAGATGAGGGAGAGTATAAAGCACGGGCCGACGAGATATTCGATTTTGAAGGTATCAATGGCTGGATCATTTGTCGGACTTTTGGGGGGCAGACGAGATTAGCGGCAATTAGGAATGGGGAAGCGGGAACGTAAACTAACCGGTATTGATACTTCATAAGGTATAGGGTGTAGCAGGTGCTCGCGATGAAAAATAGCTTCATGACGGAGTTGTACAGGGAGACATAGCGGTAAAAGAGGTCCAGGTATCGTGTTATGAAAACGAGAACATAGAGTGCCTGTGTCTTGAATGAGATGCCTGAAGTTCAGATATTGTACTCAGGCAATAAACAGAGGTATAGCGGGATACAAGCTCACCTCGACAGGAGCGGGTTGTCTGGATTTTATGCAACAATATGAATATTGAAGCCAAATGTGACAAGTCGCCTTGACTGGCGGTATCAAAGTAATACTACGAGTAAATCAGCATCCAACTCACCAAGGAATCGGAAAATATTCATGGCCGCAGTGTAAACCAGAATTGTTTCTGATGCTTGATGCCGCACACGTTTTCTAGCTTATATAAATGTTCCCACGCATCTCACATAGACAACCTTGGAAGGGCGCGCCTTGATTCTTACGATAACTCCATCCAGGATATACGAGGTGAGAATTCGCTATTTCTATCACAGTGAATGCAAAGATGTTTTAGTAAAAGGGTCGATTCCACTGGCATGGGAGCTCCCAACCTGCTCTGGCCGTCCTTCCAACAGCACAGTGAACCGATGACGAGTCTGTATACCCGATGGACCATTCCAAGCACAAGCTGGTTCATTGTAAGGCTGGACTTACATCACTGACTCATTGAAATGTCTGGGCTGCGATGGTCCAAAGTTTTCCGATCTCGCAGTAAAGGCAGAGTCGCATATCCAACTCGGATTGCTACAACCGAGGCCGCTTCAAGCTGAGCCTAGACAGTACACTTCTTGTATTCTCATTCTGTCCTGGGTGGTCTCCAGACGTGGTTCATTCCTTTGAGGCGAGCGGTGCATTGTTACGTGCATGATCAAAGCATTTGGGCTTGAGGCCCATGCCCATAAGTGTGGTTTCGTGCATACAATCAGGTTCATTGTCATGTTGGATTGACTGTGCTGCGGTGGTGTTGAACTGCATCTCTGTCTGTGTCTGTGGAGAATGAGATCTTACTATTAGTCTGCCTAGTGCAGCACTGAGCATTCGGTTTTCCGCTGGAGACTTGTTTGGTCCATATGACTGACTTCTTATCTTGTAGGTTCTTTAATGGCGTTGAATCTTGACTCGCGCTTTGTGTCATTATCCCGTAGTCTCGGGGATTCAGCCGGAACGCTGCTCTGTTTTAACTCGAAACCATTTGCAGGGCAACAAGTAATTCATGACTTTTGAGCGAGAGAATTACAATGGCATCAATCCTATTCTGGTCATCACTCTATTGGGCTGAGGTTGTACCTGTGGGCAATCGTCGTTGTTACCACAACAACGGATGCCTTAAATTAAGATTTGCCCACGGCGAGGTATTCACTCTTTATCTTTCGTTTCTTTTTTTCAGTACCTGTGACTTTGACCTCTTACAACCCTTGGGTCCTATTTTCTTCTTCCGCCACACCATTCACGTGGATACGAGCTTTGACCTTGCAGCTCGTCCTCCTATGCTTGCTTTTCACGTCTACTTCAGTAGTTGCAGACTCTTGCGAAAAATTCCCTCTAAAAATGACCTATTTTCAATCCCGAGACCGCCATATACTTAGAAACGATACGCTTTCCGGTAAGTTCATCGCAGTCACCCGGATACTCTGCAACCGGTGCTCCAAGGGCCCTCGGTCAACGGCAGCAACCAGGGCTTCAACACTCCAGCGGTGATTTGGACACCCCATGTTCTAGCCGCTGGCGTTCCATTTTCTCTTGCCGGCTTTAAAGGATTACGTTTGATGACAGGGATGGGTTTCCCCCCTTGATCTCCTGACCAGTAATTTTCTCACCATGGACGTCGTTCGTCAACATCATGGGCGTAGAGGGAATATTACATTTATTGCTTGAGCTGCTCTGCTTTGTATCCTTCGTTGTTGGATTTATTTTGACATTGGCAAGTTGACGAGGATGGTCTCACTCGGAATTCTAGGCGGTCTGAGTATCCGTCTTATGTCTGACCTGTTGTATTCCGGCTGGTGATAATGGCTACGGTCTTGGCTATACTTCAGGTTGGGCGACAATTGCAATACTTGCACTACTTGGAGGATATGGATCGGATTCGTGAAGTACCAGAAGAGTGGATTGTGAGCAAGATCATCTCCAGTTCTCGTGGCTAGCTGGCTAAACATATTGTACAGCCACCGATTCATTCGTTGTCGCTCTGTGAATTGTCCTGATCTTGAATAGGCAAAACGGAATGAACAGGGAGTAAATTTTTTCTTTCGACAGAAACTCGTCGCATATCGTCGTGAATAAACAGTTCCTGTTATCACATATTATCATAAGGTTACCGACCCCTAAAAGCCACACAAATTCTGGAATTTCGCTCGGGTTTATGTACGTACCTTCCTTTACCTTTGAATATTCACCATGTCGCCCATCTTTTCTTGCCAAGTCCTCTCCAAGCATTGGCACAATACCGGTTGTTCAGGGAGCTTTTTGACCGCCGACGGTCCAAATCAAGTTCAGCAGTAGCCCTGAAAAGCGAAACGGGGATGTAGCTCCGTGAACGAAGTGGGGTACTCGTGCGTCGTCGAGCGGACGTCAGTTCTTAACGGGTTGTGGGACATGGTTCTGTTCAGGACTGCTCATAGCCCAAACCGACTTGCTGATGGTGTTACCTCCTTAAAGGGCACTCGATACACGATTTCATGAAGGTCTGCATTCTTCATGTGTTTGCCGACATTCCTCGAGATCACGCTGATCCCGTTAGGATCAAAGTTTTTGTGCCTTTGGCGACTTGGCTGATGTAGCCTTTTCACATTGTCTTTCGGGACATCCTTTATTGATCACGTGCCATTATTCTTTCAGACAACTGAGGTGTAGTCATACAAGTAATATATACTAATCACGAGATCTCTAATCTAAATAGGACTACAACACAGTGGTTGGGTAGAGATGGGTACATTCCAAGAGTGAGGACTAAAGGAAGTATCTATACACTAGGTCAAAGTTTAAATACTATATCGATCTATTTGTTCATCAGTCACCTCTACAGCAATAACGAAAGATTGAATTTAATGTCAAATATGCTTACTGGTCTGTCAGTGCCATTTTAACTTGAGGGTTAAGGTACAATGAAGGCGTGAGGAAGAACTCATTGATACGTTTAAGTATTGCACGAGATGGATTCGCTCGAGGCACACTCTCAATAATCCATTGCAAGCGTAAGCGAATGGTTTGTTTATCAGCTATAAAAAAACTACTATCTGAGCACATGCCATCTCTGAAAAGTTGGACCTGACCTTGAGTCTTCTTGTCCATCTGTGTCAATGCTCCCATTTGATCAAAGAAGAGTTGAATGACGACGACAGCCAGGCCTACGCTCATATCCAAAAGTGTTCTAGAGTCATTCCCACACCCTTCCAAGATGTAAACAGTTCTGGGTGGTTCTCTAAATAAATTGGCTTTGATAAAGGGGATAGCCGCTGGTAGGACATATTGCAGAAAATGAGCGTCAGGCTTGGCCTTGCCCTTGGATGGTGAGAGAATGTGTAGTACATTCTGGGTAGGACCCATGATGCAAGTGCTAGAGCACGCTTGTGGGAGAGATAAATCCAGGATGACGTAGGCTGTGTCGACTATTGTCTCTGATTGTAATGATGACAAGAGGCTGTTCAGATCAGGGGGTGAGAATGAAACAAGCTGAATTCGGCCGCCAACCCTGTGAACAGGTATGGGTGAAAATATGAATTTATCTAAATTCGCAGCGGCTGGTGAGACTGAACACTCGGTTTGCGATAAGGAGAGGATGTGTTTGATCAAGTCCTCCAAGCTGGCACGAGGAGATGCGATTAACTCAGCACGATACCTCCAGAATATATGCGGGGTTAGGCCCTTTTTTTAAGGACTCGTCAGTTTCGTATCTGAGATTGTCGCGAAGACATACCATGCTCCAGAGTTCGTGATCATCCCCTGAGCCTTGAATGTAGGCAAAGCCACCTGTGTTGATCTGAGCTTGTTTAGAGGCACACACACAGATGATGGGGAGAAAGTCGGATGATGAGGGGCTGGGACTGAACACAGGAAACGTCGTTGTTGAAGGTGTGATCCAGAAAGATCGAAGCGGTGCAGTAAGATCTAATGCAATTTCAAACGAGGAAGCCTAAAAAGATTCTAATTGTCTTATATCTGGTGAAATAATTCGGGAACTTACTGCCAACGCATTTGCCCAATCATCGAGCTTCTCCGTGATCTGATGGTGTTCTTGGGCACTAACAACTCCGGGAGGCGTATACAGTTGTATATCCCACTCAGCTGAGACAGGTCCCCAATCACGTTGTCTTCGCCTCATGGAGATTGCACGGTTGACAACTGTGCACCAGATGGGCACCGTCTTGGAAAATGAATCTGGCATCCGTTTTCCAGCTCGTGTCGAGTCGACTAGAACTATCCTACGCTAAGATTAGTCCGACCTGTTTGGCTGGGTCATTGGACAGAGAGTCAACTCACCCGGATTTCTGAGAGATAAGGGGTAGAAGATGCAAATTTGCCCTCCTTAAGTTGAAATCCCAATTACCTGTATGACCATCGGTAGACTTGAAATAAGCAGGCGTTTCATCTGCCTAAAACTTTATCGTTCATGAATTTTGCTTTCAAAAACTCGAGTGGTAACTGACGAGGCCTGGATCGGTATACCAAGCACCGCACCGCAGGTTGGCTATATGGGTTGGGAACATCAGAAGTCTCTTGCAACAAAATGTCAGACATACGAAGGAAAGGAAAGTCAGGATAAAACTCGTGGACGTAATTCACAAAACCAATATCCTCTTGGATGGAATGAAGGCGATTGTAGATGTCTAGAGATTCCTTGCGAAGGATCGCAAGAGCTCGTTTATGGTCCAAATTGAAATTGCTATCGTTGCGAATCATTTTGAAACGCGCTGATCGGCGCCATCACACTCCCGGATACATCACAAGGACCAAGTGGCGACTATTTGATTTCATTTGTTGGCTGCCAAACAAATTGTCGTTGGGGGCCAGAAAAATCTCACTAGTGTCACCGGACAAATTATAGGAGCATATGCTGCATTCAACGTTTACTATGAATCATAGTAGTAACACCATAGATATTTCCAACGGGCAGGATTTTGCGAAATCTGGAAATAATTCAATTCACATCACGTGTCAAAAACCGTGTTTTTATTAGGATGGTGGTCGTCACTTGGAACGGCAATATATTCCGCTCTAGAATTTAAATGTTTTCAACTATCCCAAGCATCTTGTCGTTTTCGAATATTCTTGCATGGTCGCTCTGGCTTAGTGCTGCGCAAGCGGCAAGGGACTCTAGAATAACAGACCGCCCAACCGACAGAGTCTGTAGTCCCCTTTATACCATTAAAGATGCTTGTTGTTGGGCTCATATTTTTGGCTTCATTTTCTTCAGGCTATAAACCTTAGAACACACTCATTATATGCTCCTTACATCGACCAAGATCTTCAAAATAGGCATGCCCTTCTCGATTTCAATTTGAAGGTCAAACTGAAAAGACAGTACATTAGGTGGTGGGACTTTGGTGCAGACTCTTACATTGTCCGCCTATTTTACTCTCAATTTCAATTGCGTGAACTGACCATCCTTGGATGCGCATGACAGAACACCAACAAACATGTCCGATTAACGCGAAACAAACCTTCACAAATGGTTTATCTCTTTCCTTGGAATTGCGGTAATAATTACCTCTAACAATGAATTAGGGATGGTTATGGACTCGCCTACCGCTGACGGTACCAAATTTTATTGTCGAGACAGAATTCAAGGCTCGGGCCCTACTGCACATTTCCATGGGCTAATGCTGAATCTTCTTCAGATTTCAGGACACTCGACGCACCTATTCGGTGATGGGCTTGCATTTTGGCTCACAACCGAACGAGTCAGTCCAGGTCCTATCTTCGGTAACAAAAGTTCGTCAAGTTCTCCTTCCAAGCCAACTACACACTTTACTCAGTAAAACTTAGATCAGTTCAATGGCTTTGGACTCATTGTTGACACGTATGTCGAATTCTGTGTTCAAACCTGATCTTATATTGTTTTAGCTATGCCAACGCTAGGCACGCCTACTCTTTCCCCCGGATCTCTGGCTTCCTATTTGATGGCAGCGTCACATATGACTTTGGTAATGATGGCGATGGACAAGCCGCCGGTGCCTGTACTGTAAGTTTCTGTCCGATTTCTATCCGGTGCTTCAATTCAATTCGATAGGCGAACGTCCGCCGAACCAATATGGCTACCAAACTGAAAGTCACATATATCAAGGGTGAATATCTTGACGTGAAAGTACAATACAAAGCTTGTGAGTACGAGCTCTTATGCACACTATATTCAGTTGCTCAGTTCAAGGGTTTCAGGGGATGAATGGTCGGACTGTTTCCGCCTCGAAAATGTCACACTACCTACTAATCCTTTTATCGGCTTAACTGCGATGACAGGCGATGTCTCCGACGCACATGAGTACGTTCCTTGTAAACCCCATTCAACTTTCCCTAACCGATGTTACAATGTAAAAAGCATCATCTCTGTATCAACGTCTTCCGTACACTTCTCCCAAACCAACCCTCAAAGTGGCAAAGGTAGAAAATCTGGTCGAGTCCCATTAGCGTCGGGGGAGGAATCTGGGAGTTGGTTTGGTCTTTTCTTCAAACTCATTCTTTTTGTTGGCCTCGTTGGTGGAGGCATATACGGATACCAATATTACCAGCGTAGGAAACGCTATAGTGGTTTCAGGACCGGTAACTTTGGCGGACGTACCAGCGCCTTTGGTGGAGATGCTGGAGGGATGCTTGGTTTGAATGGGCCCTATGCTAACGGGAAACGATTCTGATACTGGACCTTCGAAGGTCCAGTTATGCACTCCCTTTTCTCCATTGTAGATTGTCCATCGGTTTGAGACATGTATCATATCTCCTCTACACTATTGTCGGCAGTCTTCACTTGAAAACGAAAGCTCTGTTATTGCCTCTCGAAGGACGAGTCGCTTATGCTACAAATAATTCAGAAGAATCAAATACATCCTCTTTTGGATCCTCTTTTGGTTTATGCGAAATCCATAAACCAGGCCCACACTAATAACACAGGAACAAACCTATCTACCGAAAGCAAATCAGACTATGCTACTGGTTATCTACTGTAAACTAATGCTACGTAAAATGATATAAGATGCAAGGAGTTGAGTCCCGAAATAAGAATGGGACGACTTTTTCACGGCTCGAGCAAGGACTCAACCACATGATGAAACTGTACGAGATAAAGGCTACACTACCTACTAGCTACTGAAAAGATGAGATCCAGAATCAGTGAAGAACATAAGATGCCGAGGAATGCATCATGAAGAAAAATTACTGCTACTAAAAACGGTGTTCCTGATATAACAAAACCAGAGAAATGAACAAGACGACAGACAAGCGCAATAAAGTCGACACAGGAAGCGAGTACTGAGCTGTGTTATTAAAGGGCATCGACAAAAAAGCAAGAAGGAAAACTATTTGGGGATGCAGTCAAAGCGATGAGATAATAAACCAAAAGCGAAAATCGATATTTCGGACTGGCCTATAATCTGTTGCATTATTTAGACATTATACCGGATGGCCAAACGTTCTCGTATGACTGGAGGGAATGACGCCATCTGCGCTGCCCATCCCGCTTCATCATGTTGTTTGAATCCTTGAAGGAGCGTACAGAACATGTTGTTGAGTTCTGGCGATGGCTGACTCCATCGAACAATCGAGTTGCAGAACCATAATAAACTCTGAGAATGCAATGTCGAATCAATGGCAAGTCTAGCACATCAGAGTGGATGTTCTTACCTTGGTGATCCCAACAGGATTTGTTTGCACAAGTGTGCATAAGCCACGGAACGCGGAGTCCTTCTCATCGTTGTCACGAATCTCGTAAAGGGCCTGACACCAAGCTTGAGCAAATTCAGGCAGATGAGGAGCAACAAGAGTGGGATGCATAAATCCAATGCGACCTATTGAAACTGCTGCATTCTCATGTAAGCTTCTGGGTGCTTTGGGATGTAAGAGAATGGGAATAAGACGCCTGATAAGCGCCTCCACCCATTGCTGAAACTCGGGTTCATCTACGTGACAGTGTTAAGCAAGAGAGGTTAAATCCCAAGATAAGCTTACCCCGGCCATATCGCAACGCGACCTCCCCGACTGACCACGCAGCATTATTTGATGCGCTGATAAACTCAAGTTTGGGTTCAGGATCGAGCTGTTGAATCAGCTCTTGCATGATGCCTGGCATATGGGGGCGCAATAATGTAAAGCACCCCATTGCCATATCACCGACTAATGCATATGCCGACTGTCTTACAGGAGCTTGAGGATGCTTCAAGCAGAACGTCAAGAGGTTGAGCATGTTCGGACTACTATTTGTGATGAAAGGCTCTAATGACATGCCCAGGCCCTGGGTAAGGCCGGAAAGCAAGTCGAGCGCAACAACCAGGAATGAACCTCCAGGCTCATCAAGTTCGGGATTTTGTTGGAATGCCTGGTACTGGAGCAGTGATTGATGAATGATGTTATTGCACCGCTCGAACACTGGACCAGCATAAAGGAAGAAGGCAGGACCCATCGCAATAGAAACCGAAGCAAGACACTGAAACACGGATGAGAGGGACTTCACCATAAGGATCTTGAGCACATACCTCGAGCAAGGGAATCAAGTCCTCATCATCATCCTTGAGCTTTGCCCATCGATTTGTCAAAGGTGGCATCAAGATCTCGACGTAGGTTGGGTTCGCAAGTGCGCGGCCGACAGCATCAGCAAGAGTGCCAACAGCATCGTACAAGATTAGCATGTTCTTGTGTTGATACTTCTCGAAGGCAAAGACAAGGTTTCTCAGGACAGGCTCCAGATAAGGCGCAATCTCAGGACCTGCATCCTCTTCAAGGGTCGCAAAAGCACTGCATCCTGCCTCTTGGACACGCTTGTTGGTGTCCAATACCATACGGAGGAGCTAACGACTCCAATTAGCTATTATCTAACCGTAGATCATGGATCAAACTCACGCCTTCCATCGTCGGAATAAAATAGGATAGCCTGTGCGCCTCTGATATGGGTTGAGTGCACCAGCTCGCATATCGACCAAGGGTCCAACAAGTGATCGACCGCACCAGAGGCTACAATACATGTCAGAGAAGCTGAAACGACTTGTAATACTTCAACTACCTTGGGGTCATTCAGTGTATTGATGAGGTACGGGATCAAAGTCGGAAGGTGGGGCTCGATGGCCTCAATGCAACCTATGACATCGCTGAGAGCCAAAGAGCAATCAAACTAGCTGTACATACCCTCAGCCATGGCACCCAAAGCCAAAATGCCACTTTCTCTCTGCAACCAGTCCTGACTCCACAGCTTCTCCTTCAGGTGCGTGAGAAGAACGCTCAAAAGATCGCCACTGAATCTGACAGCTAGAACATCAAGAGCGGCAGCGGCACACTTGCGCAAATTCCATTCAGTGGACATCTCCTCTGCGAAGTCGTCGTCGTAGTCATCATATTCTTCTTCTTCGTCCGATTCAATCGTCACCTCACCATAAGCACCCACACGAGGCTTTTGTGGCTGATCACCAGTTTCTGCAGCGTCACGCTGGAAAACATGGGCCTTGCCTCCATAGTGGCGTGGCTTGATATCGGTCTCCTTATCAGGAACGGTGGCGTCTTCTGCATCCCCTTCTAACCACAGGAGGTCATCCTCCCCATAAACCATACAATCCAAAAGCACCGGAGCGACCTTTCCTAAAAGGGGGTGCAGATATGGTGCCAAGTCAGCATCTTCAGCAAACGTAAGCCAGAACTCGCAAGCCTCCAATGCGACATTCTCGTTCTTGTCTTTGGTGGAGTAGAGCATATACTCCGCAACATTAGTCATTTCTGGCATAAGCTTCTCCGGACGGGCCGCGAGGAGGAGGACAAGAGCCTGGCAGACATGCCGGCGTACAGAAGGATCATCGTCAGACGCCCGCTTGAACAAGCAAGTGATGAAACTGTCGATATGAACGAAGAGCGACTGGCAATTAATAGGTACAAAGTATGAAAGGCATGCCACTGCATGGGATCGCATCTTGGCCGAAGGATGTTCTGAAAGCATGAGGAATTTAGGGATCATGTAATCGAGCGGCCGAGTACCGCTGATTTCAACGTCCATCTTACGCGGATAGTCTTCACAGGCCTTTTCAAGAGCATTGAATGCGGCCTACAAAAATGATCAGGAATTATGATAACCTAAATACTATGCCCCGAACTAGAGGTATGACAAAGCCGATTGAATGACTGGCTGGGGGAGAAACCCTGCACCAAGAACACTGTGTGTCAAAAGGTCACTTACCTCTTGCCTATCCAAATCGGAGGCATCCAATGCATTCACCAACTGCTGTAGACACTCTGGCCAATTTCTGGGCTCGAGTACGCCGAGGAAGGCTACAATATCTTGACTCGCTGCATTGCGAATCATGATCGACGGATCATCAAACGCCTGCAGCACGGCGGATTTGACAAATTCTACTACTGGTGGTTGGGCTTGTAAAATGAGACGAGAGTTGTTCTTCAGCAGGTATCCAGCGATGGTGCGTATACGGTCCTCCTCATGGATCATAACACTTAAGATATAGGCCAAGTAAGCAATATACTCTGCAATTCGCGTGAATGAATTCAGTTTCTGTGAGCCGCAATCAGCATTCTGGACTAAGATAGCGGCATAAAATATAGCTGACAAGAGTAATGGAACGTTGGGCAGCAATGGTCATGTCGGTAGAGTCATAGATGGTACGCAAAATTTCCTCCAGAGCTTGGTGATCTGGAGTCCATGAAGACATTTTTTGTTTATGTGTAGATAGGAAACAGATAGTAAAAGAGAGGGTGATGGTAGAAGTAATGACAAGGCAATAAATATCCTTCAACCTCAATAGGTTTGTGTACACTTATTGACCCAAGCATAGTCACAGTCACAAGTCACACACATCATTCCCATGCTTGCTTCTATATGCCATCTAGCCGCAGATCGATAAGCTGACCACATCTGGCTGATCCTTACTTTGGGGAGACTGTATTCAATATTTCTCTTTCAGTATCTCAGATTAAAAGTAAATCAGAGGAAGGCCTGCTCATCTTCGATGACTGGTGCAGGAGCATTAAACGAAGGATTCTCAATATAAAATGCTGTCCAGGAAGCTGTTAGATAAAAGATCGCTGATGGCGTACCTCCATGATGCACGATACTTCTCGCTCAGTTCGACGAGCGTCAATGGCCGCCGTAAAAGTATGATGGCATCTTTTTAGCCTAAAATATGTAATGTTGGCGTTTTGAAAGGATCAGTCAGTCTAAACCTGCTGACGAAGATGCAGAACTGCCTGAATCACAAAGCAGCATAATACATGGATTGATACATGGATCACAGTTGATCATCTAGTCAAGGGGAACTCACAAGGGTGGTGAATCGGCTTTCCATCATGCAAAAATGAAGGATACAATAGTGGTCGCTCTAATAGTGGTCGCTCTGGCTATAATCGTCTGGTCAGACTGCGCCGAGCAGGAGGACGGAAGCGGATCCTGACTACGGCAGCAATGATCGCGGCGAGTGCGCCACCTTGACTATACGCGGACGTCGTATAGTCAATAGAATGAAGTCCAGACAATAGTTAGTAGATAGCCAAGTCCACAGGTTATTTCCCTATTTCATAGGCAATGCGCAAACTCAGCAAACTCATTGAAAGCACGTCAAATCTCTGCTTCTTCAATGCCTCTCGAACCATTCCCAATCTTTCCCTGTGGTGCAGGGACAGTGTTTTAGGGTCCTTGAGATCATATCCCAGGTCTTGAGCGAAGGGTGTATCACTGCTCCAGATCTTGAGGATAGAGACCACATTGACGCCATGCTGGGCATCAGTGAAGACTAATTACCTACCAAGTTCGATTCCCTTCTTCACGTATTCTTCGAAAAGGCTCTATCTGCATGCTAGATCGGATTTAGGCTCTTCACTCTCTCCTTGAAGACCCGACCATTCTGTGTCCAGCTATCCCATCCAAATCAACATTTGCAGAATACAAGTGACTTATCACCAGCCCGTGCAGTACCAGCACCCTCTTCTCCGACAACTCGAGCATTTTGCCTCAAGACTTGTACTGTCCCCACAACTAAGCACTAAATGGCGGATGTTGAGTAATTACCTAATGATCATCATGATGTCAATCCATCAAATTGATCTTTTTTTATAAAGATAGAGTTCCTGGTACATACCACAGACCGTGGTCTGTGCACACACTACAATTAGCCTACCCTAGAGTATATGTGCTTTCCATAAAGCCAACATATTGGTGCCATGCTGTATAATGTCATCTGTTCCAGAACCTTCTATAACCTTTTCTGTGTTATATGATTGTGTGACTATGGCTGTGACATATGTGACAACCCTGTGATAGGTGTCATACCTCCATCATGCTCTGTGACTTGTGTGACC
>Ga0157368_1000443_pt1 | contig 19372 bp, 26 predicted proteins | sample AttbisABBM3_FD_113146 | JGI IMG/M metagenome (GOLD analysis project Ga0157368, IMG submission 113146) | Fungus gardens microbial communities from leaf cutter ant in Botucatu, State of São Paulo, Brazil - Atta bisphaerica ABBM3 | ecosystem: Host-associated > Fungi > Mycelium > Unclassified ...
CCGTACCATCTCATGAATCTCTGACAAAAGTCTGCTGAACATTGTATTCGGAGGTGAACGAATTTGACATCAATAGGGATGGGTGTCACAGAAAGTCGAGCGGGACGCGAGATGCGTGGCAGAGAGAGCTCTTGAACGTTCCCGACGCATCGGAACTAGTTCCTAGCAAAGAAATGAGTGCCTCTAATCACTCACTGTCCAAGAAATTCTGACACACATATGCATATACATTCATTGATCATCCTCCGTCGTCCTCTGCCTCTTGCTCGGCCTTCGTGAGGTACTTGCGCTCACAGCCTCTTCTTCACTTTCACCTGTACTCCGCATACTCGTATTTGCGCGTCTCTTCCGTTGGTATTCCTTATCCCGCAGCCGTTTTTGTTGGGCACTAATAGTGAGTTCTTGGTTTCTAGTCGCGGGTGGTACGATAACAGTTGTGAGTCCTGGGGTTGGCTGTTTAACATAGTCGTCATTAGGGCCTTCATCGTTTTCGCTGACCATTTCCAGAGACTATTACCTTCAGCTTTGCAATCACAGAAACAAGAACATATTATACATACCCTGGCAACAGTCAGGCTGCTATTCGAGAATATTCGGTCTTGGTCGTTAATTTCGTACTTTCGTCTACCGGTTGTCTGGTTCTTCAAATAACCTTCGAAGCCATGAATTATATTTCCACCGCTGTGCTGAGCAGTTTCATTTAGATACGTAGCCTCAAGATTGTGTATCTGAGCCTCTATCTGCACCTATGATAAACATATAGTTCAGAGAACGATAGGTAGATGACTGTTCGCGTTCGCGCACCAACTGTTTATCGATAGCACGTTTTTTGGGCAGGGCACTGAGAAGGTCTTTCTTCAGCGCCTCATAGCGCGAACGAACCTCTGCCGAGGACACAGACTCTGCCATAATTCTAAATAGATGAGAACTAAGTTGCTGAACCAGGCTTGTACTTATTTGGCCGAGACTATATCCACGGATTTCTTTCTCAATGATGGCATTTACCACAAAAATATACACATTACACATGAATCAGAGAAGGGAACATGATTGCTTATAATTCGGGGAAACAAGTAACACACAGAATGAGCTGACCGGGTGAACGTTTTTACACATCGATGCGAGTTCCATTCTGATCCATGCACCATTCAGGTCGTGCACACGGGGGCTCAGTCCCATCAGGCTCATCTCCAGCGTCCTTAAGCAAAAGAGCAACAACACCGTGAGGCGGTACATTATGTACCGTCATGTTACGGACAACGGTACCATTGTCAGTGTGAGCCCACAAGTCCTGTACCCCAGTTATTTGTCAACGAAACTGTCAGAACGAAAGATAACATACGCGGACAGAGTACTGTCTTCCGGCACGAATCCACGGAGACTCTGTTAAGCTGAAGAACATATCGGAAGGCTCGTCAAGATCGTTGATCTGATGAATAAAAAAGGGCGTCAGGATCTGTAGCAGGATATGCACCATACCAGCATGAAGACGGTTCCATTCTTTGTCTCACCGCTCCAGTATTCCGCAGGAGTTGTATAGTTATTTTGCCAGTCAGGCTGTCGTAGTTTTTCATAAGCGGGGGGAATGGCAAGAAAGATGGACACGTACGCCAAGACCCCAGCGGAATGGAGTGATGGAAGGGCCGATAACAAGGTCTTGGTTAATAGCGATGAGCTCATGGTTTGTGAGGATATCCAAGGTCTCTTTGGTAGCTTGAGTGAGCTACATAGCGGATATCTAAATCAGCATCCTACGAGCGAAACCATTATATAACATACATCCGTACTCTAGAAAGAGAAGTTATCGATAACTCATCAAGATAGTGGCAGTCACCATGTTTACCACTCACAATCACGAGAGGTGACTTCAACAAAGCCCAGGCAGTGAAGTGGGTTTTCGCCTCGTCAATCGTCAAGTCACCATTACCACTGTCATGAAAATAAGACACTGAGTCATCGAGCTGACTCTGGGATGACATACACTTCTAGCTATAGGAGTGGCAGCCAATATGAACATCCGAATGAAAAAGATGAGGAAAATTACCAGGTCCATATCATTATGGCCATAGAAGTCGGCCGCCCAAGAAATGAAAGAGTTCCTGGCGTTGGTCTGAGTGTTTAATGGACTACTGAACCCAATGCAATGCAACACACTGATGGATGATACTACGGACAGCATCCCAATGTGGACCAATATCATCCGTCGTCTGGAGCGGGTGATTGATAATAAATATTTCGCCTTGGTTGGGTCCGTCTGAGGACGTACTCTCCACGATTGGCCAAATCTCCTTGCCCACAACCAAGGTTGTTCCTGTTAAATGATGGGCAGTTTGACTTAAATTACAGCCGCCAACTCACCCTTCCCCACTGGCAAAGCGAATACAACAAAGGAGGTTTTCCTGTACGATGGCTTAATCTATCGATGGCGTCTGCCATCCGTTTGAACTCTGTCCGAAATCAAGATACAAGAACTTTTGGTCCTTGACCAGTTAATTCAGTTGCAAAGACGCACTTCCGACCATTCCTTCTTTAATAATATGATCAAAAGGCACTGGTTACAAGGAATAGTTAATCATATACAGAAACCTGAAGTTCAGAAGAGAGGTTCCCCAAGGCCCACTTACCGGCACAGTTATCGTATCTGGATAGAAACCCAAGTATGTCGAATTTTTCCTTGGAGCGGGGAAGTCAGACACTTACTTCAGTAAGTCAAAACCCCAATCTGAGAATGTCTGGATATCTCTAACTCGAAAAAAAGCATTTAGAAGTACAAATCAGCTGGAAGCTCCTCAAAGACGAACCTGTCTTCGTTCCCATATGAACCGGGATATAGTTGGCAGGTAAACCAGCCAGAGTCACTATACTAGATGAAATTGAGGATCAACACTAGAAGATGGGCAATAGACTCACGATCCCTGTTTTGCTATTGAAAAGTACCGTCAGACCATAGTTGCAAGTGACAACAAGACTTACAAGCCCATTACATGAAGCTGGTCAGTCAAAGATCTCATTCCTGATGGAAAACGTTCCTTATCTAGTGGTATTTTAGTAATCAGATCGAAGAAATATGTGATTTGCATGCACTGGCGATGATATCTCCCTCAGGGCTGCGAGTCTTCTCGGAGTAACAGTCATCAATGTTGATATAATTATATCCAGCGTCCTGGTAATCCATAAGGCAAGACACTTCCCGGGTGGATTAAGAGCTAACCAGAAGTCCTAGCGACTTGATGAGTTTGGCATTGTTAAGAACGATGGTCTCGTTTATTTCGCACTAGAACCAGTGTGATCCATTTTCCCCTCAGTGCAGGTATTGGAGAACGAACATGATAGGCATTCCAGGCTACACATCAGACGATGAGATAAGCGACTGCGAGGAGCACAATCAAAACGCTCACTATTCCAGCCCATAACTTGAGAGGAATATCAGTCATATGTCAAATCTGAGAGCTGTATGCACTCACAGGGTAATTTCCCAACACCGTTGTCAAGGGCCTTGGAAGACTTGGACAATGTTGCGACTATCGCAGTGATTGCAGCAAGACCAACAACGCCGAAAGTCATGATGAGGGCGAAAGGAGTTAGTGTAATCACAAATGTCCACTTCTTGCCACTATCTCGTTGAGTGGATGCTAGTTCGGAGGCCGCATATATAAGTGTACAAGCGTTTCCTGCCAAGCCCGAGACAGAAAAGGGCGGTTCTCACCAAGATCTTCAGAATCCTGCCCAAGTAGTGCTAGTTTCATGAGTGCACAGCTGATCAAAGAGAACAAAAACATTTACGCGTGTCTTCTTCTGCCGTACCGTGTGGTTCTAAGCCTACGATTGATCAACACTCCAAATCCAGTTCTAACAAGGATAACTAACGTTCATCACTTCTTTTTTGTGGCCCCTGTGACTGAGAAGCTGTTTGTGAATGGTAATTAATCAAGGCTCGGGCGCTGGCGCTCGCACGAACCAGATGCTCCTGAAGCAGAAGACATGAGTTGAGGTCACGAGATACGTTAGTACTAATGACGGCCCAAAATGAGAAATTCGTGGTATGGGTATGCAAGCATGCCTGACGTACCCGAATGTGTCATCCTTCAGCACCTACGGATTCGATTGAGAAATCATCTCAAGAACCAGCTAGCTGCGAAAACCACACCAATACGGGAGGTTCTCAAGCAGATATGTTGAGTGCTGGAGCGCTGACAGATTACAGCATGGCCCGAAGACTGGGCTTTGGTCATGGTCAATCAGAGTGCTCTGATGGCCATCTCTCAAAAGGTACCATGATGTACTATGGGTCCTCACAGCCGCTCATAGAACGTCAATTTTTTTCAAAATCGATAGACTGCCTTGCCGATCTCAGTACAAGTGCACTCAAGTGGCCCGTTCACCATGGTCTCGAAAAATCCGATTTGGTACTGTTGTAAATTTCAGAGCGGTTCAGTGTCATAACAAAAGACATTGTATCTTGCTGTATTTACCCGTGTTAGGCAATAGCATCTGGTGACGCGTATCTCAGTATTTGCTAATTGAACCTTCATTATGTCTTCCGCTCAGCCTCCAAATCCACCACCATATAATGACGAGAAAAAGCCAGAAAGCAATTCTCCTCAAAGCTCAGCACCCGTGGCAGGTGCTGCCGCCATGGACACAACTCCGGATGCCTCCCCTCTAGAGGAGAACTGGGATGGCATCCCGGAAGAGGTCTTGTCGCTGAACACAGAGGAAATTCAAATGCAGGGAAGACTAATAGATAATGATATAAAAGTTAGTGAAAATGTTTGCAGACCTGACGCACTCATTCAGCTATCGTTAGGTTATGAAGTCGGAAACCTTGCGGTTACAGCATGAGCAAAGCGTGATGAAGGAGAAGATTCGCGATAACGGCGAAAAAATCAAACAAAATAAAGTCTTACCATATCTTGTTGGGAATATCGTAGAGGTATGCTTTGCAATTCGCCCCGTACGACCAGCGCCTCAAGAATAGGCTCTAGATTCTCGAAATGGACCCTCAAGGTGAAGAGGATGGCGCCAACCGAGACCTTGATTCTCAACGGAAAGGCAAATGCGCTGTTGTTAAGACATCGACCCGGCAGACTGTCTTCCTTCCTATGATCGGTCTTGTTCCTCCTGACCAGCTCAAGCCTGGTGATCTTGTTGGCGTCAATAAAGACTCTTACCTCATCCTTGACACCCTTCCTGCAGAGTTCGATTCTCGAGTAAAGGCCATGGAAGTTGATGAGCGACCTACGGAAACATACACGGACATCGGTGGACTGGAAAAGCAAATTGAAGAGCTGGTCGAGGCAATCGTTCTTCCGATGGAGCAGGCAGACCGATTTAAAACTCTAGGTATCAAACCACCAAAAGGTTGTTTGATGTATGGACCACCGGGTACGTATAGTTGGGTTTCTTGCGTGGTCTGTCTCGAGGCTGATGTATTATAGGCACTGGGAAAACTCTTCTTGCTCGTGCATGTGCTGCATCAACAAAGGCTTGCTACCTGAAGCTGGCAGGCCCATCACTTGTCCAGATGTTCATTGGAGATGGTGCTAAGCTTGTTCGAGATGCCTTCGCACTTGCTAAAGAGAAAGCCCCTGCGATTATCTTCATTGATGAATTAGATGCTATCGGCACCAAGCGATTCGACTCAGAAAAGAGTGGTGACCGCGAGGTCCAACGTACTATGCTTGAGCTGCTAAATCAATTAGATGGGTTTGGAAGTGACGAGCGAATCAAGGTACTTCCTTGCTTTTTCTGTCTATGGCAGACTCACGCCCTTTCAGGTGATTGCCGCCACCAATCGAATTGATATACTTGACCCTGCTCTCCTTCGGTCCGGTCGTCTTGACCGGAAGATCGAATTCCCTCTCCCCAATGAAGTCGCTCGTGCCCGTATCCTGGAGATCCACTCTCGCAAGATGACGTGTTCCCCCGATGTCAACTACGAGGAGCTGGCGCGGAGTACGGATGAATTCAATGGGGCCCAATTGAAGGCTGTCTGTGTAGAGGCTGGTATGATTGCACTTCGTGAAGGTGCAAAGAGGTTGTCACATGAACATTTCCTTAGTGGTATAGCTGAAGGTACGGGGTTTTGCCTATTGGAAGAAATATAAGTTAATGACATCTCCACAGTGCAAAGCAAAAAGAAGAACGACCTCATGTATTTTGCATAATCATTGTACTATTAATTCTGGGTATACCAGACGTCATCCTCTCTTGGCAAATCTGTCAGATATTTGTAATACCTTGAGGAAGAGCGAGGAGTGAAGTCAATCCATCGCAGCTCATATAGCGGACTGACATCGGGAAAATAGAGTTCTTTGTCGACGTATGCGTTTCAAACAAAGCTCTCTTAAAGTTGACCTGCTGCCCGAGCACACTCCATTCTGTCTTCAGTATGTCTAGGAAGGATTTGATACCAATCTAGCGGAAAAAATGGTTACAAATGCATCTTGTCAACTGTGCTATCTTAGGGAAATGTTTGTGTCGCCATTATTATGTTCCCTCTCTGTAACTTTGTCATGTGTGTACTTGACGAGACCCAAGTCACTCATCAGCACAGTCGCTAATATCTGTTTCTGTCCATATATCCCTCCTCCTGTTTTGTGCATTACTTCCTGGATTGACATTTCGAGTAGAATTGCCAAGGCACCCGAGTTCCAACCATCACGTAGTGTAAAACATGTGCACTACATGCTATTGAATCTCAGCATAACGTGAACCATCAATTCTTTAGAGTTTACGCTGAGGCTAGTTCACAGAGTACATTTTCTTGGACCCCACAAAGAGCAGGCTATCATCTTGTCTGTGTATTGGCGCTATGATTTGCGTAAGATTCTGCCACTCAACTTGACGTTTCTGGTGATCGATCGACTGAAGTTTGCTTACACTATGGGTCAATAATTGCGGCTGCAGGACTGGGGTAAAGGAATATTTCCAAACCGGATACAACACCAGCACTCAACAATGAGGATCTGAGACACTTATTCACCAACGTGGCAATACTACGTTCATGATCCCGAGTTGTATTGTTCCTTTGTAACGAGGCTATTAGTAAATTTATGAATGGATTGCGTTCTGTCTGCCAACATATCCTATACTAGCTACGTCCGGTGATTCGGTTCTTATCCAGATAAATTGCGCACGATTGTCCATGTATACAGGTTCTTGGAAGTCCAACAACATACTTGGCTTCCCTGAGACCCAACATCGTGTACTCATTCACTGAAGCCGAAGGTGTCCGCTACCCGCGGATGAATTGATTCTTCTTTACTGAATCCGATTACCATATCTCGGGGCCCTGGAATCACAGTGACGGTTGTTAAAGGATTATGCTTGGGTGTGCTCTTTTGTTTGCATCTCAGAGTCGAAACAAACAAGAATGCATAGCAGTTTCGGACAATTCGGGTAATCGAAACCATTATGTCGTCACCATTTGGACCAGCACAAAGTGACGGACTATGCTTACGCTATCCAGAAAGTGCGGGAGTGCACCGCGAGATTTCACTAGAAAGTGCTGTCAATATGCTCGCGCGTGCTGCACAAGTTGCCCAGACAGTCCCTTTCACATGGGGATATATTGATAAACCGAATGGTAAGCACTCATTGTGATTTGGACCTTAATTGGACCTTGATCACAGATATCCTTAGAGGGACAGACATATGTGATATTCTTACCGCCTGAAAGGCCTTTTCCAAATGATGGGATAAGATATCAAGACAGCGAGGCTAAAGTTGTAGTTTCAGTCGGCAATGGGCGTGTGAGTACCTCATTGACTGGCAAAGATGCCAGGTTTAGAAGTTATAGTAATAACTGATGCACAAATGATGTCGTCCATTCTTTGTGTTCGGTGCCTGCAGGAAATGGAAATAGGCGAAGTGAAATTCGGTTTCATTCCAAATTCACAAGACCAACAAGCATGGAGATTCCGAAGGCGTTACCGCCTATTAAAGGGCACACCTTGTCCACAACTTGTTCTTGTACATTACACTCGGGGACAAGCTGCACGTGCGTATGATTATTCCCGGAACCCTGACACGGAATATTGATATTGACGGATATTGACGCGGAAAAACTCATCTTTCACAGCCATCAATCCGGCTCTATTTCAACAGCCCGTACGCGGATACCCTCTCCGTCATACCACTGACTCAGGAGTCTTTGTTGCCGGAGAACGTGCTGGACAGAAAGTCCAACCTCAAGGAAATATAATGCATGGTCAGACGCCTCTCGGTCCCTCAGGAATGCCGATGAACATACACCAACAACAAGCTATGGTGGCTCATCAAAGTAACAACATGGAGATAATGGAGAGACGGCACAGAGAGCGCCAGGCAGCTGAGAGGACTGCAAACCCACAAGGCGTGAGTTCCAGGTTTTTTTTCTTCCAGTCATTTGTTCATGGGCTTCGTTACTTCTCGTTCAGCGACCGCCGCGCCCCGAAGATGATGATTCCGGAGGCAAGTTTTCATTGGCCGGCATTATCAACATTCTATATTGAGAATCGATACTTGACTGTTTATCCACAGATGAGGTTGAGCAAGTGTCAACAAGAACGTTGTCTATGGCGCGCTACAAGCGCAACCACGAACTGATGAATGAAGTGTTCCAAACAGCTGCGTTTGGTGCGGTTTCTCCATGATTTGAGGTGTATTGCCAAATTGAAAATCACTCATTGAGATTGTCTGAATAGGTAACAAAACATTTCCCCCCACGTCAGACATCTCTTCCATTTTCTCACAAGTGGAACTTGAAACCAAAGTGGTACGTCACTGGACTTATTTTTACCCATCTGCGTGACTCTTTCGGATGCCAGGCCAACCTCGAGAATGAAATTGAGCAACTCAAGCAGAAGTCAGATAAACGGCGAGCTCGATCGGGGCAGAACAGGAACAACGATGTAACAGTTGATTCTGTGGGTAACGGTATAGTCATCTAAACTTTCTTGTGATCGACACCTGGAGTATTTGATCTATCTGCCGTGGTTTCGCGGTTTGTTTTCTACTTGTCTCGTAACTCAATGAAGACCATTAGCTCGTCATATTCAACTGATGCTACATTAGAATACTGTTGAGCAGGTACAGACGATGACGGTGCGACAGAAACATAAGTAGACGATTTTAGGAGAATTGAGTCGAGTTGAATATGAGTTGAATAACCATCGGAGCAGAGGGAATAATGGAGCAATGGATGAACCATGTTGAGCTGTGAACAAAATCAAAGTAGTTGCCAGCGTTGCAGATGATACCTGAAACAGGAGTTGAGATAGAACGAACGGTAAGAGTGGAGGAGGAAAAATAGAAGAGGAAGAATGGACCGGAAACGAGCAAGAAAAAGATAATCAAGAAAAAATCGCAGAGGAAAATGGGACAGAATAATGTCAACATAATCCACGACATATTCATATGTTATTTTGAACCCATCTCGTTGACAGAAACCCTGGAAAATTGATGATGCCCAGTAAGAAAACCCAAACTCAAGGGATATAATGAATCGTGAGAAGTTTACATTTATTCCCGGACTGTCGGAGAGATTATCCCCTTATAGGCCTCAAACTGGGCTTGTTATCATGTCGCGAGTGGGACGAAGAAAAATAAGTGGCCTTGCTTTCAGGACCAGCCAATGCCGCGGCCAACACTTGTTCCCCTTTTCACCATCACGGGCCTCGTAACAACATCTACACAATCAGCAGATGCAGTTGAAGGTTCACTCTTCTTCTTCAAGAAGTCGCTGATGATAGCAGTAGTAATGGGTATTTTTCCCAAATGTGATTGGCTGCTGGCAGATAAACGGCCCGACGAGGCAGACCAAAGGCTATTGATGGCACCAGGGGTAACAGGTAGAGGAGGAATACTGCCCTTACGCTTGTTCCTCCTCTGTATCCAACACTCATGATCATACCCGTACGGATCATATTGGTAACGTAGTGGAGAAGGGCAAACCAGGCCTGGCTGATAACCATTATCAGCATCCAACGAGGGAGTAGAAGATGGTGAAGGAGTTCTTAGACTGTACCCGCAACTCCGACTGCGCTCTTGTTCGGAAGGACCCCGAAAGCTTGGCATGGCATTATCATCACCAGCCACTATGCGCACCCCTGCACTCGATTGTTCATTGTTCCTGGTGACACTGCAACAGCCGTTATCGCGGCACCGGCCGCCAACAGAGATATTTATGTTATCGTTATCGCTAGTGCAAGATAAAGACGTCGCCAGAAGCTGGCGCGTAGATTTTGACCGCCCCCTCCTTCTTTTCCCTTGCACGCTTTCAATGTCCAGTTGATGAGGCTGATCATCAACGACTGGCAAAGATACGGTAAACGACCCAGAGATTCCCAAACCGAAGTCGACGGGAGTGCCTGGGACAATACTCGGACTTGGAGAGCGAGAAGGGAGGAGCAGGCTGTGACGGAAAGGACGACGGCCACGGTCAACAGATGAAGTTGGAGATGTAAGGAAGGGAGATTCAGTACTGGACATAACAGAGCTCGTGGGTGAAGGTGAAGGGAGGCGAGAATTGTGGCGGGAGAGGATGGCTGAACGGCGAGAATAGGATTGATGATGATGTGTTGGAACAGGCGCCCGCGACAAAGAGCGCTTAACGCGAGAAGCTGATCGGCGTGAGGCAGCCTCGCGGGCAGGTTGAGTTCTTGGATGTTCACTCGGTACAAGAGGCGGCCTCGAGCAGGCACGAGAGGGTTTGCAGTGAGTCTCATACTCATCGTCAGAGTCAGCAGGAGTCACATTGCCCCAACCAACATCCCAGGCAATTTCATCGACCATGGCAATAGTCCAACGCTGCTGCACAGTACGCTCTAGGCAGCCCTGGAGAACGCGCTCAGCACCTCTGCCAATGCCTGCTGGCAGCTCAAATGTGCCTGTACATGGAAGTAAGTGGAGATAAGCTTTTGTCATGGTAGTCCCTTACCGTGTAGTATTTTCATGTGAAGGCGGGGCTCAAACGAGTCATAGAAGGGGAAACGACCGGTGAGCAGGGCATAGAGAAGCACGCCCAGAGCCCATATGTCCTGGGCTGGGTGGGGATGCAGTGGACCATGTAGATGAGGGAGTAGAATCTCGGGTGAAGCATAGGGCAAGGATCCTGGCTGAGCGACGTGGGTAGGATGTGCAGACGAGGTAGAGTTGCGGTGTCGGGAGGCGCGGGCAACGAGGTGTAGAGGCTGTAGACTGGAACGTCCACTGCGACGAACCGAGCCTGAAATGGTGGCAGCTCTGTGGGCAGCGACATTACCTGGCTGGCACAACGGTTCTTCAACATCAGACTCCAGCTCATCCTCCTCATCAGTTTCTCCTATTTTTCTGGACATGCCAAAATCGCCAACTCTGCATACACCCATTTCATCCACAAGCACATTCTCTAGTTTGATGTCTCTATGGACATACATCGCGACTTCATGGAGATACCGCAACCCTCTCACAACCTGCCTAAACATCATCCCTGCATCATCCTGGGGCAATGCCGGTGTTCCGTCCCGCTGAAGAATATCATACAACGAGCCTGCAGGACAAAAGAGGGTTACAAAAAAGTCTGCGTATGAAGTATGGACTGCAGAAAAGAGAGGAAGAATATGCTCGTGGCTCAACGATGACCAGATCTCTGCCTCATAGTCCAACTTCTTCTGCACAAGGCTTGGATTTAATTGCTTCTGGATGTCGGACTTCTTGACAATCTTGACAGCAACTATTCCACCTGAGGCAGAAAACCCACGCCGGATAACTGAAAAACCGCCGTAGCCGATAATCCCGCCCAGGGTATACCCGGCGACCGTCTGGCCTTCACTATCGGGAGGAGGTGTTGGCTTGAGACTGGGACTGAAGGCGGCAAGAAACATGGCTGCAGGAGATGCAAGGACAGATGGAGCGATGGGACTTGCTGAAGACAAAGGGATCGGCAATGCAGTAGAGGGGTTACTGGCTGCTTGGAGCGAGGGGTTTTGTCTGTCCTCTGTTTGAGAGAGGGTAGCTGGATGATGCTGTTCATCTTCCAGGTCAACATCCGAGAGCGCTTGTGGGCTCCTTCCGGCTTGGGAAGAAAAATTGTAGAGCCTACCGGGTCTCGAAGCAGGAGAAAAAGCTAGTTCTTGATGAGAGTTCTGGGGAGCGTAACCGAGCAAGTCTTCTCGGGATAGGAGGCTGCCAGAGTACATTAACAGGATCAGATAGAGATGCGAGGAAGAGAGATGATGGTAGGAGGGAGAGGGTACTGCCGGACTCGTCTGGTGATCTGCCAAGTCGGACATAATATATTGCATACAGTTATTTATTTTTGTATTTCTGTTGTCATCAACGGAACGCTAGGGCGCTTTAACCCCAATCTAGGGTCAGATTGGATCTCCACGTCACTGATGCACGTAGATCACTCCAGATGCAAAGCTAGCCACCTGCAATTACCATGTCCTTTGCAAGGTCACTCCTATCGGCTCCGAGTTCAATCCCAGGCTAACAAGCAGAACACAGGCTCATAGTATGTGTGTTCGGAGTCTACTCAATGTTCCTGGTGAGTGGTGAACGCCGAGTCCGACCATTCGTATAACCGACGTCCTTCTTTTCTAGCTGTGGGCCATAGCCCAGGAACGCCGTAAGTATGCCTCCATCCAAAAACATACTCCTGCCTCTTACTAGAATCTCCGTTATCACTCCAGTCTCTGTCCCATTCCAGCGAATTGACGGTTCTGGAACCGACAAATTCAAGTCGCCTCTTTTTATGGGAACATGCCAGAGCATCCTGAGCTCATTATCGGCCTTCATATATATCAGTTTCCGCCGTAAACCAGCAGATAATATTGCTCAGAGTTTGGGTCTTGAACACAAAGATAAAGAACCTCAATTAACTTCCAATGGGCCTGTAATAAATGGTAATGCGCATCAAGCGAATGGCAAACACCATGACTCTCACCGCCCAAATACCCGATACCCAGCTCGGTCATTATTACTTCGATATCTTCAATGTTCTGCGCTCATCACTTCTGCTGCACCCTTTGGATTTGCTGCACTCTCGTACATCTCCTACCCTGCGATGGTTCTCGGAAAATCCTGCAAACTTGTTCCGGTGATGATTATGAACGTCCTTCTCTACCGACGCCGCTTTGCCCCACACAAATACCTTGTTGTCTTCATGGTGACAACCGGCATCACACTTTTTATGTATTTCGGTGGTGATGGCAAGAAAGGAAAACGTACCGTCAGCAATGACCAGCAAACACCCTACGCGAACCTTATTGGTATCACATACCTACTTATAAATCTCGCTCTAGATGGAGCGATTAATTCGACCCAGGATGAGATCTTCAGTCGGTACAAGGTCTCGGGACAGCAGATGATGTTCTGGATTAACCTCTTCAGCACTCTTATTACTTCCATACTGTCTATCCTGCCCCTGCCTTATATACCGGTCATTCATCCTTCTAGTGACGGCAAATCAGAATTAACGGGTGCACTCACCTTTGTTCGGAACCATCCATCTATCATTACACCACTCGCGCAATTTGCTTTCACTGGTGCTTTGGGGCAGCTTTTCATTTTCGAAACCTTGCAACACTTTGGATCCCTTACTTTAGTGTAAGCTTCAGCTTTTTTTTTCGTGATTGTCACTCATGTGACGTGTGGTGTATCCAATGCAGAACTATCACCCTCACTCGTAAACTGTTCACCATGTTATTATCAGTAGTTGTTTACAACCATAAACTGACGTCGGGTCAGTGGTTGGGTGCCGCGGTCGTATTTGCTGGCATTTCCATCGAAGCTTGGGTGAAGCGCCGAGGTACGTCATTTTTCTCTCTGCCACAAGATGCTGACAATCATATACATTTACAGACGTCCACGCTAAACGTGTCATCCAGGAAAAGGAAAAGGCCAAGATAAAATCATTGTAATCATTAGGTATTAAGACGTGAAGTTACCTAGGTTATGGCCTCAGATAAACAAGCATGGAAGAAAAACAGAAAAGAGAGTGACCATCAACGCTGTGAAGCAGTCAGCACGCAAGCAAAGAGGGGCCGGAAAAGGGAACGACGAGAATAACTAACATCCCACCCACATCTAACGCCACAGAGCAGAACGACAGAGACAGAGTGCCTATTAGGTCATGTCGGAAGACCATTGAACCATGCTATGAAAAGTGAGCAATGGTGGGAATGCTTGGCGAATGCTTGGCCTGCACTGAGATCGGAACGAACTCCAGTCTTCATAACGTCTCCATCGCGTTGGGATCAATGTCCTCCATATCATTCCGCACCAAAGCTCGTTTCCTGTCCTCGTCTCTGCGGAAGCAAGAACCATTCAATCGTGCCCGAAACGATTAGAAAGAGAACGGGAAATGAACATACCGGGTCTGCATATCATCATCTTGACCCTCTTCGCGCTTCCGTCTCGAAATCAAATTTTTCACTGCAGGGAATGATTGGACTGCGAGACTTGCTTTGTAAATGGCTTCATACTCCTGTGACGATCGATTTATAAGTCGTCGAAACCAGCTGGCTTAGGAATCAAGTGGGTAAATAAACGTACTTTGATCTGTGTCAGAAATCCACCATTCGGGGATATGCAATAACGGCGGTTCTGAACCAAGTGTAGAGCATCTTCCCAAGAAAGCTGATAATGCTGCATAACGAACATGACCACGAAAGCGGGGGAAAGACTTATCCCACCTGCAAGTGACGGACATCAATTAATTCAAGTATTACGAAAGATGAAGTAGAAAACGGTAAACTTACCGTTGCAGTGCACCAAGACACGTCCCTTGGCACTGATAGCGTCGTCTATAAATTTCTTGGCGCTACAAATGCGTCAGTATTGCGGTGGAGAGCGAGCGTAGTACAATCACGCGCACCACGGGAACAAGCGAATGAGGTTCTGTTCTTCATTGTCCTCTACATCTAGAACCATGTATTGGAAGCGTTCTGGATACCGTGGGCGGACGGAGAAAGCCTCTTTAGCATCTCGTATACACACGCTACACAACACGATTATTTGGTTAGCACTTGAATCAGAGGATACAAGAGGGTTCACATGTGTGTTATGTCTAGCGAGTTAAGGGTTTCGAGAGATTTGGATGCAGAAAAAGGGCCCAGAAGGAGACCAGGAAGGATTTCCTGGCACTCACGACGCATCTCGTATCTAGATCATAAATTTGGACGTAGCACAAAGATAAACATATGTATATGACTGACTTCCATTCAACGTCTCCTGGACCTTGCACGACCGATCTACGTTCCTCCTCAGTCATAGAGACGCCATTCGTAATCATCGGTGGCAGTTTTCACGAGAATGAGAAAGCAGATCGACGAGACCAAGATTGTCACACTCACGCTGGACCCATCACTCAGTCAATGACAGACTCGGACGACGACATCCCGTGCGTCCTTTCCGAGCTCGCTCATCAGTAGGCAAGCCTTGCTCATTTTATAGCACCTTGATTGACCACGACTCGCTCGTTGATGAGCCGGCCAAAAAATCTCGTGTTCCCCTTACTATCATCTGTGGTTTTCTAGGTGCCGGGAAATCCACTCTCCTCAGGTGTGTTAGGACTTAACCTGTACACTGCTTGTAGTTAACCTATAGAGCTGCAGATACATCCTAACGAAACGGCATGGCTATCGCATTGCCGTCATCATGAACGAATTTGGCGACACTGCAGTGAGTCCATCTCAAATCATTTATACCTGCGTCCAATCTCAGCTAATCGCTCATTCAGGACATAGAGGGTGTGCTGACATCAGAGCGATAAGAGCCTGTACTAACTGAATTTGTCTTTCTCAGCAAAAGCTATCAACATATCTTCAGATGATGACCCTACAGCAGAACATTCTCAAGAGTTCCTAGAACTGCCTAATGGGTGTTTGTGTTGCAGCATAAAGGACACAGGGGCCGCTGCTATTGAGAAGCTCATGCAACATAAGGGAGCATTTGACTATATACTGTTAGAGACGACTGGACTTGCTGATCCTGGTGCGTGGACCAACCAGTCATGAGATGAAGCAAAGGGTAGATTGAGATCTGTAATTGTAACCTATTTTGATACCAGGCCCTATTGCTGCCATGTTCTGGCACAATGAAGAATTCGCAGTGGGTCTCGGACGGGATATTGTGCTAGACGGCGTCGTGTGTGTTGTCGATGCTGTTTTCGGCGAACAGGTCTTGTTGATTTCTTTTGACATGAGTTCAAGGTAGTTTGACAGTGGTGTTGATATAGCAAATGACAGAAGATCATGCAAGTGACCCGATGAACGTTGGGGAAAGTCTTCGGTTTGTAGTATCTCAATCATCTGAATCAGGTTCAAATTAATGATTATGTTGCAAACACCTAGGCAAATTGCCGGTTCAGACGCCATAGTCCTCAATAAAATTGATCTTGTTTCACCCGACACCTTGACACATACTGAATACTTGATCAAACAAATTAACCCAGCTGTACCAATCTACCGAACCGCCAGAGGCGAAATAGACTTAAAGTGCATCATTGGCATTTCTGCATATAGCAAATCCCTTCTTCCAATGAGCCCCACTTCGAAAACAACATCACCACATGTTCATACACGGGATTGTGATCACACGCACGGACATAGTCAAGAGAAAGCGCATATCAATCATTATGAATTTCGTAAAATATCTAGCCTCTGTGTTGAATGTTCCAGAATCACCCCTGAAGCATTTGACAAGTTCGATCAATGGATACGCACGGTCCTCTGGGAAAATCGTTTACCGGACAACAAGGCATCTGGCTCAGGAAATCTCCTGGTACTTCGGTGCAAAGGCTTCCTGTCACTTACCACAGGAAAATGCTATATTTTGCAGGGGGTTCGAAATTTGTATGAAATGGATGAAGTATCAGATGGCTGCGATGAAAATCTGGGGATGCCGGATGAAGGGAAAATTGTACTCATAGGCAAGGGCTTGGATGGGGTTATTCGAAGTAGTTTGGAGGCCACATTGAATCTATAAATGTACACATACAACATGACAAGGAAGGGTTCCAGAAGGACTGGCTATTTTGCCAACCGATTGATCTCACAGCTTAATCGCTGCCTGACGTCAATGGCACTCGCCCCTTCGGCAACATTCAATACTGCATACGTTCCTCGGTTGAGAGTGGAAGGGTTGATCACGGTAGTCGTATATACCGTCTGCCAAATCCGGTCAACAATTGGAAATTACAGGGTATGGAAAACGAGCCAGACCTTAACAAACTGCTTCAGCCTGCTTGGTAAAATTAATACATCAGGGCTAGTTGGGTTCTCTTCGTCCATGAGCTTCAAACCATCTGAATGACTGATATCAAGGTTCACTTCATGTGCGAGATCCTGTGGTGTAGGAAAAATCGGGTAGAAGCTATGACAGACCCATATTGATTCACTAGAAAACTACTTAGACTTAGAAGACCATACCTCCTCTGCTGGATCAAATGGCGACACAAGTTTGCCATCGCATCGGTTCCTACGTCGTTTCCATGCGCTAAGGACATAGGGTCTTCCTCTCTCCCGGTTCTTGTAAACTCCTCTCGACGTAGATGGAACAACACGTCCACACTAGATGCGCCGAAAGTCACATCATTGATTTTGAATCTCGCAGGATTCGGTAGAAGGTAAATTCTCTAACGACAACGGTCAACGAGAACCGGTAAATAGAGTTAGTTGATCGGACTTACGGAATCATTTTGGATCAAATCCGATGATAACTCGCCTTGCGGATACACTGCATGTTGACTGATGAGGTCTCGAATCCCAGGTAGGAGGATGACTATACTGTCAGGGGAAGAAACCAAGAATGTCTTGAGAGATTCGTAGATCCGTCGTTGGAAGAGTTTATCGGGTGTCATGTCTAGATCACCTGCCTTAATGGCAGGATGTGCAGCGTCTACAAACGGACCAACCTAATTAAAAATCAATAGATGAAGATGTATAGAAAGGAACGAGTACGAGGAGTAATGCGCTTGGCTTGTCCTTTTGTAATGCTTCGACCATGTTCGCGAACGGTGCGTAGGTCAGGTCGGAATCTGGAGTGAATGGTCCACATGCGATTGCTAATGAGAATGCACTCGAATACACAGGATCGACCTTCATCACATTCGAAGCAGAGGGTGCTATTGCCTGGGTCGAGACAGGAAGCTATAACTGGTGTGAGCGTCTTGTGATGGTTGTCAAATCCACAGAAGTACGTACAGTCAAAATTTCTTTGACTAAGAAGTATCCCCCACCTCCATTTCTGCCTTTCATCGCCACGATGGCCCCGGGAAATAACCCAATGCCCCTTGCACCACTTATATTGTTCCGTATCACAAGGTGAACATCGAATTTGAGAGCTACACGAGAGCCGCCAGAGAGCATGCGCGAAGACTCGATGAAAACAGATGATTCCATCAATTTTGAGTCGGTTTCAATATCTTGAAAAATTCTGCCGACGATGACTATGTCGTCCTAAAACATGATGTGTGATCCAAGGAGTGATCAGGAGAGACGAAGAAGCATACATCTGTGCTGATGCCAGGATCACCAATATCCTCTATTCTGTAGTGCTTTCGGACGCGTTCAGCGGCATCGTCAATCATTTGGTCCAGTTCTTCACAACCATCTTCAGCATCTCGGGCACGGGAAGATGATTGCTGATTGCACAGAAACATACTTTCACTTCGTTCCATTTGTTTCTCAAACATATACCTATCTACAATTTATCAGTGAATAACAGTAGGATTATTTATTCAGAACTCACAAACCCTCTGTTGTTTGTCGTCTTGTCCAGAAAATACAACCCGACTTGGGCCTGGGATTCGGATATCGATATCCTCTTGTTTAACCACATTCCGACCGGCAAGTATCGCGGGTACAGGCGCAGCATTCACTCCAGGCATGAGGATGTGCCTCCGCAACCGACTAGTATTCACAGGGACGGTGGTAGGTTTTGACAGAACTTTCTTCTGTGTCAGCTCACGTTGCATTTGAGCTTTCAGAGCTGATATGGAGTCCAGAGTGACAGAAGATATCTCTGAGTGAGTTGCGGTAGAATTGAATGTGACTGCTTCGAGTTTCCATCGTAGGTCTTCAGGAGAAATGCTAAAGTTGTGGCATATTGCGAGACCTATCGCCGGAAGTAAGTATTTTGAAATACAAGAAGGGAATAAACTAACACTCTCTTATGACATTTTTGTCGTTACCGGTAAGCTGCCCAATGACACTAGTCAGTTCTTCAGCTGTACAGATTGCCATTGGTTTACGCAGTTGAAGAGCAGGTTGCTTCAATGAATCATGGTGCACGTATAACTCACGACATCACGTCATGACGCTAACTAAGTCACGGCGCCTCACAAGGATATATGCTAGAGGCATAGGAGACGCACTCAGTGCACACCGCCCCCCTAATATACCAC
>Ga0157368_1000444_pt1 | contig 19333 bp, 19 predicted proteins | sample AttbisABBM3_FD_113146 | JGI IMG/M metagenome (GOLD analysis project Ga0157368, IMG submission 113146) | Fungus gardens microbial communities from leaf cutter ant in Botucatu, State of São Paulo, Brazil - Atta bisphaerica ABBM3 | ecosystem: Host-associated > Fungi > Mycelium > Unclassified ...
CTTAAGCGAGGGGGAGCACTCCGCTTAGTAAGCACATAGTCCTAATTAGATAGTTGATAGAAAATTTATGTAGTTAGGTTTGTCTTGTACAATACAACTTATCGTTCTTCGTTGCTCTCTTTCAGCTCTTCATAGAAGTATACACCACAGGTAAGTGGTTGCCAGTTGTCCACACTACACCATGCTGCTGTGCACTCTGTTCCTTCCAACACCATTTATCCCACAGCACCCATTACAAATTCAACGGTTTATTGCTTTAGTAAAAATGGGCAGAGTAATGCGTGTTAGCTCCACGAATGATGGCCGATCAGAGAGAGATTCATTCGTCAATGAGATGCTTCTCTTCTCGATCCAGACCTCGTAACTCTAACCTAAATTATGTGACTGGTGTCTTTCTCGAATCACATAGAACAGCCATGATGACACAGTTGAGTGGAACCTCATGGAAGCCATGGTCAGTAACTAAAAAGTGTACATCCCAGTGTATGGTGGTGCCCTTATATGCGTGTTATAAGAACCATGGTCCCAGGGCATTGTGACTACTCGAAGGAAGGAAACGTTCTTTGAAATATCAGAGCTCCTTCCCAGGCTACTTTGAGTATAGATTCATACAGACTTGGCTGTGCAAGAGCTCTGTAAGAGCTCTATATTCCATTCGAGCTTCTCAAAGCATCGCTGAACCCTATGGCGCTGCAGGGTCTTTTGGCTTTCATATCTATCGTAACTATGCTATACATTTCAAACTATACCATGGGCATCTTAGGTACAGTGGTGCAGTGGATACATAATAGTAACGTTCCACTATCCATTGACTCTCACTATTATACATGCCCTCAGTATCCGCTACCGTAGACGATTGCTGCAGACTGAGCGTAAACAATAACATACATTGTACTCCTGCTGCGCACCACCGATTGTTGCGTGCGGTATATAAATGCGCCAGCATGTTTGTATAATCATTTCGTCGGGTCGGACACACCAGGCGAAACTCAGGCAAAAACAACGAATGGACATAGATCCTGTACCCCAAACGGGCCGACAACTTTATAGAAATGTGTTGCCATTGCTACGAAGAGTTTCAAATCTCGAGTGCAAAAAGTGAGCTAACTTTATTCATCATTTGTCTACTTCAACTAATGGTAAGGGGTAAGGACTACTCAGAATTCTGGTACCATCGACACCAACCGATATGGGGTAATTAGGCTATCAATGTTTATCAGCATCTGCGTGAGGGTCGTGCGTTTCGTAGCAAGTCAATGCATCTTGATTTCTATCTGCAATTGGACCGCTCACGATGCCTCCATTCGTCCACCCTCAGCGTTCATCATATCACGTCAACTCCGGTCGTTAGTTGCAACTGGCCAACCCCTGATGTTGATCTATATCCAATATCAAACAGTTAGCAATCCAGCAAAGGGGTAGCAAACTATTTCGACGACAAAGAACGAGGAAAAAAGGAAGGACAAGTCATAGTTATATTCACTAGCCGCAAAACACACCAGTGCCAAATGACCTTGCAAAGATGCGAGAAAAAATGTATTAATGACGATATATATATAAACTTCGGAATTGCAGAGATAAAGAAAATGGCGTCGTTTTGGTATGCTAAACAACAAAGGGGCCCTGTACAGTAATGGGGATTGAAATGGAAGGGGACAAGAAAGGGAAAAAGAAACCTGGTATATACGGCCGAGAAGCCTGAGAACCATGAAAAGAGCTACGGAGCATTATCCAAGGATGTTGATATATGAGGGGAGCGAGTAAGCGGGTCGGTAAAATGAATCAGACGATTCGGGTGGCAGAGGAACGGGATATATATATAATTTATATATATATATGCAGTCTTCGCATCCACAGGTAGAGGGGTGAATAAGTCAAAGCATACTTGCAAGATCTGTGGTGGCGTGCGGGGATATTTTACAGTTCGACGGTAGGACGCGAGCGGAGTGAATGCCAACAGTGAAGATCGTAAAAGGGAGGTGGCCAGGAGACGAGGTATAAAGAAAGCGAGAATGAAGACAGGAAAACAGTGGTAGAGATCAATAGTACAAGGTGGTGAGTAACGGCAATGCCAGACTACAACACCAGCTTTTATAGCAGACCACATTCCCGGAGGTGGAGTTGCAACAGAATATCCTGAATAGCACTCAGGACAACTAAAAACATCAGAACCAAATTCAATGTTCTGATTGCTCATCAAAGGCACCAAAGACTCACATTTGATCTGCTGGGTATCTGTGGCACAAGTATAATGTGCATATATCTGTTTCGTCGTTGCACTCTGATTGAGCGAGACGAAACGGTGCAATAGGTAATCGCAGGCAGCATCGTAGTTATCACCGCCTGTATAATCTGGGAAATAGTCACCTAAAGGGGAGCGAGGGAGTTTTTCGGCGAAAAGATCAATCTTGTTTAAGAAAAGAATCTATGAGGGCGTGATAAGGTGACGCTGATGTGAGGAAAGACGAAAAGGCTTACAATAGAGGTTTTGACAAACCACCGGGAATTGCATATTGAGTCAAAAAGCGTAAGAGCTTCTTGCATGCGGTTCTTGGAAGCAGGGGATGAGCGTGGGATGAGCGAAGAAAAGGTAGAAAATAAAAATACTGACCACACTCTCATCCTCATACAACATCTGATCATACTCGCTCAAACTAACCAAAAATACCAGTGCCGTCACGTTTTCAAAACAGTGTATCCACTTCTTTCGCTCACTCCGCTGACCACCAACATCAAACAGTTTGTAAATCAACTCGCCGACCTTGAAGGTTGTCTCCGTAATACCAGTGGTCTTGACACGGCTACGCAATATGTCTTGATCTGTAGGAAGATAGCCGGGCTGAGCCATGCGATCAATGGCGTTGAAGTAGTAAACAGCGGAGTCATTGAGCTGGAATTCGCGCGAACGACGGACTGCCTCCTTGACAGCCGGATCACGCCAGAGATTGCGCACGGCATCGACAACATCATGAGGAAGGACTTCTCCTTCAATCTGACCAGGGAGAGCAAAGACTGTTGTTTTACGGGCATCATTTTGCGGTGCGAGTTGGAGATCAAGATGCGGCAATGCCTCAAGAATGGCTCTAGATAGGAGTATGAGTACTGAGCCAATAGATTCATTGCTGAAGTCGCACCGCATGGACTGGACAGTATTTGAATAAATGATTTCTTTGTAAGAGTCCCGCTCCTGATCATTGTAGCCACCGTTGTGTATAAGCTTCATCTGCTTGAGCACTGTCGACTTTAGCACACATGAGTTTTTCGACACAAACGATCGAAGACAAAAAAGAGACCTTTCCCGACTCTCCTGCGCCCAGCAAGAGCATCTTTATTTCATTCTTGGCCATCATACGGTCGCGCTTGAGTTGATTCTCAATCTCATCATTGCCTATCAAATGGGTAATAAATATCAGATGAATTGAATCTGCTAGACGAGATGGGACTCACGGGCCTTGGCCTCCTCGTCGATGACAGTGGACTGGACACAACCCATGGCGAAAGGAAGGTGATGATGTGAAGAAGGAAAGAAGAACAGCCACCAAAATATATTTTTCACACGGCTGCCATGCCTGACTAATACCGGTGGTCTCCGCCGTCTCGCCGTTGTATTCGGCTTGTGTAGGTTGCGACTGACAAAGGCCTGTTAACTGTCCAACACTGAAGGGTGCCACTCTTATCGCCGACTTCCGATCCTTTATTTATACTGAAAAAGGATTGAGGATGTGCGTGTGTATCACACGTGCTGCTCGCACATTGTCCCTCTTCTGCCGATTTTACTTTACATTAGTCAATCAAGAGATGCTCAGGCACCTTGTATTTCAGGCCATCCCGCCTTACCTATTCGTTTGCTCGCCTCAGTACATATAGTCGTTACCGACCAGGGTTGACCTGGTATGGTTTACATTCGCAACTTACAACCACACTTCTATGTCGTCACAGCTCCATGAGATCAATTCCAATCCACTTTTCTAGCGAGGACGCCCTCGAGCACACCCACACTGATTCAAAATGACTCCCGCGTTTTAGAGTCATACCACTTGATGATCAATAGCCTCAAATTCTTAGTTGATGAGTGTGCTACCTACTCAGTTATCTAGCGCTGAATTTGGTCAAGACGAAGCCTGGTGAGCATCGAATATTCAATAAGTTTAGAACTCACGAGGCTCACATTGCTCAGCAGCATGAAGTGGCGGATATATAACTTCTTCAGCAACTCCCTCGAGTTTCGACCACAAAGATGAAGGTGTCAACCTCTTTACTCGCTACTATAAGCTGATCGTTTTGATTTTGCATTCCTCACGGTATGGACTCTCAGTCAATGGCATTGACTCTCGATCAATCAATTTGGTGTTCATCCAAATAGGATCATCGGCTTTTCTTCTGGCAAGTGCACACAGATCGTTCAAATTGGATCGTTCGTCTTTCGGATCATGCGTTACTTGATAGGAAGTCACTGACTTACTATTATTATTTTCATCAAAGACGTTCTTTGTTCCATCATCTTCTCACCGAGTCTCGCATTCTACTAAACGAAAATGTAGATATGTCAAGGGATTCTTCCTGGTACAATCAATGGCGTGATTACATTCAGGAAGGCTTCAGACTTATCAAGTCCATGTTTTGTCATCAAATGGACGTCGACTATACGAGCGGAACATACGGCTATCACAATATATTTGAGAAATTCGACAACGCTATATTACTTGATCAAAACTACTTTCACGAAGCAGTGTGCGTGAGACATATTAATCGGACGAGGGAACTCATTAGGATAATATTTGATACCATTACAGTAGGTGGAAAAGACCAAGCGAAAATTGTTTTGTTTTCCTGCGAAGCCAAAGGAGACATTTCTCGTCAAGTTTGAGTAAGATGCCTCATACATGCTCGTACGGCATGGTGATCGATTGAGTGGAAGGAGATATACTCTCAATGTTTACACAACAAATTCAGTTAAGTTGTATAAATTGGCTCTTGTAGTGAGCTAGAAGGCTAACAACGCCAGCGGATAATCTGCTCGTGCTTATTTCCACCAATCAACATATTAGGTTTCATAGGGGAGAGCCCACGAACTTCCTTCTTTCCTTGCCTTCAAGAAGGGAAGTTTCCGAAATTCTTCAAGGAGGGGAGTAGAGGAAGGCCAAATCGTGCGGTAGATCGCCACTGAACAGCTCGCACACGTTGATGACCATCGATCATCCTCGGCCGCTACTAATACTGACCGTCAAATCGAATTAGCACAGGGTCTAATTATGGAACTTATTAAGCGCAATGCTCGCTGGTTCCACGACGCAAACAAGAAGACGTAGAACTCCTGAGCCGCACGGAAGATTGGTGGAAGATTATTGGAAGATTTTTCTGTCCTATCGGCGGGCATAATCTTAAGATGCCCATTATAGATTCTTCCAGACCCAGCGAGTACAGTGAAAAATGTATGAGATAATACCCATTGAATTTCTTCCTACAAGAACGGAAATATCATCTAAAAATTGAATCACACCTAGATTGAACGGATGACCTTGAGGAAACAATACAAAGGCTAGAATCTCACGCTCTATCACTGAGCTAGGGGTCCCCACATTAATTTCGCTATTGCATAATATATTCCCTTATGTATTCACAATCTGAGCAGGTTGACGACTAAAATATGATCGTTGATATACTTATGGCGACTCCAATCCTGCCACCTTACCACATTGATAAGGACCAATTCCAATACCGGTTATGACTGCAGGAAAAGGAATTGAGAATTTCTTTCCTAATATATGTAATCAAAAGTTCTGACAAAACGTACATGTTTTCGAATAATATTCTAAGTCTCTTTTCCAGAAAATCGATCCAGAGTGACATAATATAACATTACGTCAAATACAAAAGCAGCAGTAGTCATGTATAATAGTGACGATCGTACTGTCCCATTAAGTGGTGAAATCCAAGCTTGGCAACTCTCCCGCTAGGTAAGGAATGATCACAGTTGTCAAGGGACACTGGCGTTACCGTTGAGACAAATCCTCTATACTATAAGGGTCCTTTAGCAGGAGTACTCCTTGAACTAAGAGAGATAGATAAATCTCATTGGGCACCAAGCACCGGATTTTAATGCATTCCTCCTTGTATGAACCGGTCTAGATTGTCTTCATTTATTTTCGAACCTTCAGCATGAGACCTCGGAAACCATGATGATGAATCTGGATGCCATACTGCAATAAATAATGAAGGTGACACCCATTGGAGGTAGGGATATTTGTGCAATGTTGTCCGTATCCCACAGTGCATACCGTCGTAGGCAATTAGTCTTGTGGCGTTATATAATATGTGACAGAGAAGCCAAATATCCATATATTTAATTAGGACCTCTTACGAGAATTTGAGGGGACGAGATGTATATACACATATCCCAGAGTTAAGAGCTAGATCCATAACTCCGCCGAACTTGATCGTGGTGCTTACGGAGTTGCCAGAGCGGTGATATCTTGTGATATGACGCCCAATGGATAGGAGACACAGTGAGGTACAATTCTTAGTCACTGCCCACAACTTGACTCTTACCATAATCTGAGATACAAATACCACAGAAGACATAGAGTAAAGTCAAATAAATCGTGAGGAAAGAGAAATCGCGGAGAAGGCGGCTATCCACTTCGTGTTCTGCTTCGTGGCATAATACAACTCAAGCTCATTAATGCAATGATGAGCTGTTAGTTGGATGGGAACATACATCCCACTGCCAAGTAATGCCCGTTTTTGAAAGCAATGGATTCTTCAGACCGTCAATGGTTCTTCAAAGAGAAGTCAGAGATCTATCATCCACACCTATTTGCATAGTGATAGCCGTTAACAACATAATATATCGTTGTCATTGCTGTAAAGTCTTCCACTTGGTCGACATATATTATTGTGATTAAGTCAGTGTGCCTGTATTCCTGTCTTCCCATGATATCGAAGAACACATTGTGGAAGTAGTTTCTGACGATAACACGTGGCTAGCTATGGAGGCTAATTGAATTCAAACGGCTTAACTCTCTAAGCGAAAGTTGCACGTTAGAGTAGGCGGACGGACAAGCAACATGTTCTTCTCTTGGCAATAAAATGAGAATGAGTGGTGTCAATGATCAGTGATTAATGCTAGACGCTACCATCCACGAAAGAGGGATTGAAGATACATGTAATCTTGATGAGAGGGGCTCCTTCAATATTACCTGCCATAATGTTGTGACAAGGACTATTCATTGATTAGTTGCGACATGTGGACGTGCGCGTCTTTCATGAGTAACGTCTGGAAGGATATTGATCTGATGATGAAAGAACAACTGGGCGTTATTGACGGCCTTGCAATTAGGACTCGACACGGAGCGAGTAAGGCTTAATGAATTTCTTGCAGGAAGGAAAATAGTGAAAGAACTATCGAGCTGGAAAATTTTCCTCAGTGGCCAAGGCCCATAGGCCACAAATCAATCCCATAACGAGGAAGTCACTGGCCGTAAAGCCAAGTATATGTCCTTTACCAACGGATTGCTGCTATTGGTGGAGTGTTCTTCGAATTAGAATTCGATAAGTGGAGGAGAGGAGTTTCCATGTGGATGTGGGAGGCGCTCGAGTACAGTCTGCTTAAATTGATTTGTCACTTGAGAGCATGTCTACCGTGCCTGATAATCCAGAAGGGGACACTAGGCAAATGGGAGATACTCAGCGTGGCGACAAGCATTGCTCGGTTTGGCTTTAATCTAGGCTTGTTAACGATCAGAAAGCGCAGAAATTGGGGTTGAATGGTAAGTAGATGGGAAAGCTAGTTGTATGATAGAATAAGCAGAAGACAAGAAGTACTTAAATAGTGTGGGAGAAAGAGGCTCGTTCAGGAAGAGTTAACGACCACGTGTGATGCCTCCCAAATTAGAATATGTTTCTGTTTTCTGTTAGACTTCCTGGGGTTTTGCCGTCCACATGGATTGATTTCAGAGAACATAAGGCTTCTCAGCCAAGCAGACAAGTGCGTGTTCTGAGGCACCAAGGTCTGTCATATCTGCTTAATATTCAGTCTTGATCGTAGTACCTTGAGGTCCTCAGTGCAAATCGCTGACCGGGCCGAGCCAATCAGAGATCTGAACGAGAAACAATCGATCATCCCAAGCTCAATATTCTGACAAAGGATTCTCGGGGTTCCTTTGACTGGTGACTCGCAATTCACCGGAATCGACATCCTAATATTGCATAGCTTTTTCTACCCAGCCCTTGCTTGCAGAGTTTGTCTCCGTGCTTTGCGCCCTACACTCTCTGTCCTACATTCTCTGCATTCTCAATACCTACCATCATGGTCTCGACTAGTGAAATCGACGACATCTATTCTCCCTTCCGCCTCCAGGTGATGATCCACGATGAAATTCCCTCATCTAGCGAGGACGGATCGGGTTTACACTCTCCGGCTGGCAGTGTCTTCCCCTGGATGCCGCAGATACCTTCATTGCATGATGGTCATGAGTCTTGTATGTCGTCGTCATACATGTGCCCGTCTTCTCTGAACCCAAACTTCCTTTCTTTTTCTCAATAAAGTCCGGTATCAACATGATCCCCAGGTTGACATGTCTCCTACTCCGGAACTCCCTGTGCCACAACTTTATTTTGCTCAATGTCTCAATAAGAACCAGCCACAACAGATACCGATTGTTGATTCTGCACTAGAACCTCCGAGTTCAAGTGCACGTCAAGTCACATTCTCTCACTGTAATCAACTTTACTCATCTCGTTATCACCTGGGGCACTTCCCTACTCAATATCCACCTGTTTCTTCTCGTATTCATGCCACTAGTCGTGATACAACTTTCAGGTTTATCCCACCATCGTACGAGCAACCATTGTCCGGTGGATCTTCTTATGAGCCCATATCTTCAAACGGCACAAACACGGACGGTGATCACAGGCTCAATCCTATGGGCATCGCAGGGCGAGGAGAGCCTTCGATCTCAAATGTAGTCAATCCTTCGCGAGAGAATCGAAAGAGAACGGTGCCTGTTGTCATAGCCTGTCGTCTCTGGCAAGTTTTTCATTATGTATTCTATCGATAAACTAATCAATATTGTACTCTGTCGCTTCTTCTCAGTCGTGCTCGCAAAATACGATGTGACTCAAAGAGGCCCGAATGCAATAACTGTCTCCGAAGAAATAACGAGTGCGAGTATGATGCAATGCCTAAACGACGAGGTCCGGATAAGCGTCCCGGTACGCGTCAAAGAAGGTGTAAAAAGCGGGCTCCAGATGACCCAACTCCCCCTAATCCTAAGCGTCGTCGGACTGTTCCTAGCCCAGCATCAGGTGCCCAAGAAATGCTGTTATCACCGTTATCTGGTGACCCTCTAGATCTTATCAGGTTAAAAGGCTGCCTACATGGACTGATGCCTTTAGAGACTGATTATGGAGTGAGGCCGCGAAGTGAGGACGAGAAGAGAGAAGAGGGTTGTTGCGTTAATGATTCTAACCTAGAGTACATGCTGTCTAGGTAATAGGTTTTATAGTACAAAATCTCAAGTACCAAGAGAATGCCAAGAGGCGTACTACGACGTCAAGAAAATGAAGAGTAAGTTCTGTGTCATACAGGGGAGCAGAGGCAGTAGCAAAGGCGTTTACTTGACATGCTCCAGGAGCTAGGAGTTGTCCTAGGAGTTGTCATTCCTGGTTTGTAGCAGTCCTCAGGCTATAGTAGATGTCCCTGAATCAATCCTATCTGTCCTCGACGCGACGCTGTTCTAATTTGGGACGACCCACGAAGTGGAGGTATGTGGGTGGCAATATTTCGTAAAAGCAAGAGAACGTACTCATTATACTCTTTAATCTCTTGTTCCATCAGCCTCGCTTGATGATTACTTCTTCAGCTGTTTCGGGACGTTGTGAATCATTATGGCCGGGGGCGGGCCCATTCTTTGCAGCATGGATAGCAATATTATTATTACCAATAATAACACTAGCGGGGGCGGGCAGTGTGTCAGAAAATGCAGAGATAGGAAGGGCAGTCAATAAGATCATATTTCGCTCTACATTGACGACATGACTGTATTTTCAGACAGGACATGCCGAATATGGGGTCGAGAGACGACGACGGTCAACAACAATTCGTGGGCGGCTCGTTTGCCGAGGGAGCGCGTCTCAGGAGAGGCGGGGGTAAGAGGCAGGGTCGAAGAAAGTGCGGGGGTCGGGGTCGGGTAGTCCTGTGCACACGGCAGTTTTATTTGGGACTTGGAAATTTCCGCGGCGAGGTTGAATTAATTTGGGATTGGCAGGGACTGACACGACCTTTGGGTTTTGGCAAGGAGTTAGCGGGCCCCGCGGCCTTCCGTCTTTTCTGAAGATGAAAAACTCGCTCGTGGAGCACCTTGTAGTTCGTTAGCTCTGTGCAATTCATTACTGTCAGCCCGCTGACAAGTGGTAAGGAACGTTTCAACAGGACGAGCGGGAAGGTTTAAGATAAAAACTTGTTATTGAGAGGGTCAAGGATCTCATCGACGCAGAGATTATGAAACTAGATGAATCCTCCAATGTGTTTCGCGAATTAAGTTGATACCATGTTTGAGAAATGTACCTCAGTAACACTCCCTCCATAATCTTGTACACCCAACTTCAAATTTTCTCTTCTTCTAGTTGACCCGTTAACCTGTGTTCTGGAGAATGATATTTTTTCTGGGCTCTAAAATAAAGCAGTCAGTGTACACCGTTAATGCCAACATGGAGATGAGTTTTGCCAATCTTGAGAGCCAAAACGCTGTTCCTAGTCGATGATGACCTTACATCCTCGGATCTTTTCAACAAACTGGTCAATGGGTAACGTCGGTGTGCTCGGAGGATTCTGTCAGGTGCTTTCAGTAGTTTAAGGTCTCACCTGAACAAGAACGAGCCCTAGAATAACACGAATCAAGAGCGATTAGAGTAGATTTTGTGCAAAATTTCAAAATTTCAAGTGCCTGGCCTCCCATATGAAGGAGAAGTCTTTTAAGAGCAGTGTGTGAGTCTGAAAGATAGCATAGACCGGAAGCCACTTCAGCGCTGGGAACGCGAGGTACTTGAGACGACCCGAGAAGGAAACGCACCGCAATGGCCAATCAAGTCTATCTCAAGGCCAAGTTACCGCTCCAAGCCTATACCTATGGCTTCCGCTGCTCAACTTTCCGATAATGATAATCTGTGTGCACCAATTCTTCTGTGCTTGACTCACAGTGACAAAATTTTCTACTGCAATCCTGTCCAACCTGTGATGACACCCTCAACCAGTGAATTGAAACCTACAATGAGAATGGTCAGGACGATCACGAGGATGGCATAGCTCTACGACGTCATCCATCCACTCCTACAAAGAAATCACGGCATATGTCAGCACTGCAGCCATGCAACTACCTAAACAGCGTTAGTATATAAAGGTGGACAAGTCATCATTGATATAGAGAGCCTGAGCAAGTTCGTAAGAGCCCCGGTGAGCCGCCAGTCATCCACACTGTACGGTGCTGCTCAGAACTTGTATCAATATATGTCCTCTTAATTCCAGATTGCTGAGACCTCGCACTGCAGAGTCTGAATTTGGTTCTAGTGAGTGTTTGAGCTTTCACTTACCATTGCTATTGTATATAAGGTAGATCTTATCTTATCTCTTCGACTTGTCAAATATTATACACGTATCAGTCTTACACTGCTGAGACCCTGCCTTCTGAGCCTTCAGACTTTCAGCTATGGCATAACAACTACCGTTAGGGATGGAAGTACCAGAAATGAGGATGAAAAGAAGCAACAATGGACCGAGTATGTAAATAAGCAAACTGGGAAAGGTCGAGTATGCAATCGACCACCTCATTTCGCAGCTCCCAAGCCCAACTTTGTGTGCTTGATGGTCGCAGCCAACGGGGCATCCAGGCCCCCGGATAATCCAATCTTGTTGCCCTCCGTCCACCCCATAGCAGCCAACATCTTGAATCCAAGATTTTCTTCTCCTATCTTCGGTGCGCTCTACGGCACAGGTTTACTAACTCTTGATGAAATCAAAGTATACATGCCACTTACCGCTCCAACTTTATCTCCCTCTTTATGCTTCGGCACTCTGTTCCCTTTCTTCTCTCTCTCATGCCCAAATTCACCAAAGGAATCACCTCTCGCACCTTTCCTTCCAGTTCTGCTAACTACATTGTGAATCTTCCACTCATCCACTCTACCCACACACGTTCTCGACGTTTTAGTAAGCGTCGTATACCTTGCGTCTCCTTTCCCTTTACTACGGCTCGTCAATCCAAATGCAATCGCCAATTCATGTACATTCTTTCTTGTTTCTTTGTTCGCAGGTGGCAATGACATTGTCGAAGGGCCATCTAAATTGTTGATGAATCGTCGGATTTGTTGGATGAGGGTGGTGATGTCTATGATACGGTTCGGTCCGAGACTGATTGTTGCTGGATCTATCGATGCGATCTTGCGCATCGCTTTACGGCCTTTCTTGCCGCCCTTCTTTTTGGTGAACGGATCGGTTGCATTTATAAGTTTCTTCAACTCGCGTTCGCATTTATGTTCGGCTTTGCGTTTGCGGTCCAGCTCCCATTGGTCGAGAAGTTCAGAGGGGAGGTCTTTATACTTATCATTACGTTTTCCTGCAATAGATTATAAATTGTCAGCACCCAATGGTGACCTAGAAATGGGGCAATGGAAATAGAACATACGAGCAGGTTGAATACCAGCGGTATCAACGTCAAAGCTGCCATTCTGTTTGGTTCTGAAAAACTTGTTCCTCTGTTTCCTGCTCCGACTATCAGCTATCTCGACGTTTGTGTCTAAGATGTCCTACTCGTAAAGTCAACAACTATCAAGGTCGCGCATACAATTAAAAAGGCTTACTTGGATCTTACTGATCAGATAATTGTCGTCATCATGATACTCATCACCATCCTCTTCAGCCCACACCATATGCTCTTCTAACATATTCTCATCATCGTCTTCATCATGTGGCTTCTTCGCTCTAGCCTTGGCGCGTAACCTCTCCAACCTCGCCTGGAAAGTCGATTTCGGACTTAAGTCCAACTCGTCATCGTCATCTGAGTCATTGCTATTCTCCCCGATCAACAGCCTTTCCCCCAACTTCAACACCTCTTCAATCTCCTCTTTCTCATCGACAACATCGTTGGCCTCATCATCGTCATTGACTTCATCACTGTCATCACTGTCACTACTGTCACTACTGCCAACTGTGCCTCCTACGACCCCAGCCCCCTCCTCATCCTCCTTCTTCAACTTCTTTGCATTCTCAATATCCTTCATTGTCATGAACGCTCTTGCATTGTCCCCAGTCAAACCACTAATGAACTGTTCCATTGCTTGTACATCTAGTTCCAAGTCGACAACCATCCCGTGATCATCGACATTGGCATCGGATTGTGCCTTTTCCTCTCCTTGCGCCTTTTCGCTAACAGGTTTGGATCCGTCTTCTGGATTGCAATAACCTCGTTTTTCTTCAAGACAGGGTCCGTCGTCACTATCGCCTTCTTCGTCAGTACCCCAATCCAAATCGGAGTCTCCTCTCCTCCTCTGACCCCACTTTTGATGTTCACTGCTATCGTACAACCGGGTATCATCAACTAACGCACCATACACTGCAAATCCTGCCCTTCTCCTTCTAGCTTTCATACGTTGATGTCTAGTTTCCGTCCGTGCCTTTTGTTTCTTTGCGATTCGTGGTGAGACATTATCAGGTGATTTATGATTAGGTGTACGGAGGGGATTAAAAGAATTGAAGTTGAATTTTTCAAGGGAAGCGACTGTTGCGTGCGATGCTACTACAGGCGCTGGTGCCAATTCGGATGGCGCGAACAGTGGTACGGATGAGACTGATGCAGTTTCCAGAGAGAAGAGTGCAGCGGGAATTGTATTCGCGCTCACCTCCACACCGCTAGTAGAGAGATCTTGTACTAAAGGTGTGGAAGAAGCGAGAGCTGGATCTGGATCGAGCGGTTGACCCCCGGGAGCAGTCGACTCTGGGTCTTGTAATGTCATTGAAGCTAGAGATAGTGCTGTATGTGGATTATATGGCTCAAAAACAGATGTATCGGCATGGTTTGCATCCTTATGGTAAAGCTTGTTTCCAGAACCAGACATCATATGAACCCTCGGATGAGGTGCGACGTATACAATAATCTCTTCGTCATCGTCTGGTGGAGGGATTACTGCAGGCTGTAAAGCTGGTGTCGAAGGTATGGATGAAACAAAGTCTGGTTGAGTGTTGACAAAGAAGAGTGACTTATCTGGCTGCTGTTTCTGAGAACAAGGAGACGATTCATTAACACCCATGATGAATTCGTTTGCCGTATTCCGCCGCTCAGCTGATACAGGGGTTCCAGCTCTGAATGGACTTGTCTGAGATCGAGGCGTGCTGAATTGTGGTCTTTGATACAAGCCTGTGTTGACTTGATCTTCAACCATCTGAAGAACGCCATCGATTTTCACTTTCTTTGCTTTTGTCGCAATTATTGTAGCAGTGGGAGTGGTAGTGGACTCGCACGTCAGAGACACAGTCAACTTCTTGAGATCATTGACGTCAATTTCCTCGACTTCTTCTTCTTTACTTTTATTATCATCTTCAGAGGAATGGGAAGTCGAGCATTCTCCAATATCGCCATGAAATATTTTTTCGACACGATCGGCCGTCGGAAAATGAGATGCTTCATCTTCACCTAAAGTACGAATTAGTAAAGATAAATACTGATTGTGGCGATGACGCACCAACATCTTCAGCTACAGGCTTCAAAATCTCTTCTTGATCATGCATGAACAGAAATGGAGTATGGTTAGACCGTACGAATGTGACAGGCCTTAACAAAGGTCTCGAAGCATTAAGCGATTCAGATAATGTTGGGCAACTTCCGAGTCTTTTGTTCACCACTGGATCCAAGTCTGTCAATGAACCAATTCCGCGGCCTCGGTGTGGAGATAAATAGGATTCAACGGGGGCAGATATACCTCGACCACGCCCAGACCCTTTGCCGCCATATGATGTACTTATTTCACGGGGAACAGGAGAGCTATATCTTCCTCGATCGCTGAAATTGCCATTCGGAGTTGAGGTACTAAATCCTCTTCGTCCTTTGCCCCTTCCCTTCAAGCCAGGACCTCCACCTCTTGGCCTTGAGTATCTACTGAAGTTTCCTCTGTTATGTCCTTGAGGCTGTTTAGCCGCTATCCGATATACGCTGTAGGTCCATTGCTGGAACAGGAAAAATGGAAGCTATACATACCATTCACGTGCATCTGAGTTGTGGAACATAGCTCTTCTTGTGTCCAAGACGATTCCGCCATGTTGATATGCGGGTTGTATTCGCTGCGTCCTTCAATGAAAAGAGCGTTACCGGCCTCCAGACTCCGGCCATTGTTGAAACTACTGTGATGACGATTGTTCTTCTTTCCTCTCTTCACCATATTGAATGAAATGTAGAAGAGATAACGACAGGATTATAGGCGGACAATAACAGACTCATTTGGCAAGATGCTGGCTGATAAATAAAGACAAATATTTAATATCTATAAGTATATAACTCACGAACGAGCATGAATGATATTTCGGTTTTATCATTTCTGTTACTCGCCTGGGTTACAAATGCTGAGCATATTCATATATTGCTTGATTCATTTGTACCTTTTCTTAAAGATTGATTAAATCAGCTCATGGACTTTATTTGTCTTTGAGAGACTGAGTTTGTTAGATGTGCTCTATACCGTTACATACTACTCTGTGTGGACTTAGCTGCGATGCAGGAGTTTGCTTAATCAGTAGATTTTATGACAACATATTCTACTCTTTATATATGTCATGACTTAGGCTCAAGTGATAGAGCAAAAGAGAAACCTTGTATAGGGTTTACACAAGGGAACTCGATAGAGTTTCTAGTACAATGTATCTATCTTATATATGCTAGACTAATGGTCCATGCTACACAAGTTTTAGCCTACTCTAAAGACCATATGTATTATATGCTATTGGTATGTAGTATGTGTTGTGGCAACTGCTAATCAAGACAATCAATAGTATTACTAAGTAGTCTTACAGATGAGAGTCTCATGGGGATCACAAGAGAACTTGACAAGGAGTCCCTGATGCATTCCTACACTATATATACTACTTACATATGGTCCATGCTAATGATAAATAATCCTACTCTAAGGTCCATGTATCATCCATGAGTATACCATGAGGTTGATATGCTATATACATGTACCTTGATGTTATTCCTTCTAGTCCTTTCTACAATGTTCTAGGCCTATGACATAGTTGTTATGTGATCACAGTCATATGCCTCTTCATCATCTAAGAAATAAAAGAAACAAAAAAGAAAAGAAAAATCAAATCAAGGAAAATAAATAAAAATAAAATAAAATATAAGAGTTCAAGTATACCATGATAGTACCCTCTCCTTAAGGTTCTGCCTCTGGAGGAACTTGTTTTTCTTTCTCTTTCTATCTTGCCCAACTTCTTTCTAACTTCTTCAAATACTTATCTTCAAACTTCCCATTATCCTACCCAAACAAGATTTTTGCCATATACTCATCTGTACTCTTCTTACCTCTTCTTTCCTAATCACCTTCTCAAATTCTTCTACTAAGTTCATCACATTTCTTAAATTCTTCAACCACTCTCACATATCTTCTTCTACTGTATATCTCTTTCACCTAATCAAATACTTCAGTTTCTCTCTCACATCTCTCTTATTTAATATTTTCAGAACTTCATACTTCTTTTTTCTGTTTATCTCTACTAAAAGAGGTGGAATCTTCTTTTGTCCCTTTACCTGCTCCTGATACAATGCTATCCTATTCACATTAACTACTGGGTGAATTTTTATTGATGCTGGTAACTCTAGCTCCACTGTATTCTCTAATATAATTTTCTTTATTTTATAAGGTCCTACAAACTTCTCTATTAACTTTTTTGTCTCTTTATTCCTGATCTACCACATCAAATCCTTTGTACTCAACAACACCTTATCTTCTATCTTATACTCTACTATCTCCTTCCTATTTCCATCTGCATATTTTTTCAATACTGCTTTTGCCTTCTCATGCATCTCCTTCATTTTCTTCACAAACTCCTCTGCTTTTGTATACTTTCCCTTTTTTCTTATTTTGAAACCTATCCTCAGTTCTCTTCTATAGTTGACCTTAAATGGTGATAACTTTGTTGCTGTATGTATCTTGTTGTTAAAGACAAAATCTACAGTTGCCAACTATTCCAGCCAATTACTTTGTCTATAATCAATACACATTCTTAGATACTGTTCCAGCTCTTGATTTATTCTCTCTGTCTGTCTGTCTGTCTGTCTGTGGATAAAAAGCTGTTGATAGCTTCATTTCTATTCCCAACATTTCATTTTAACTCCTTCATCAATCTTGCTGCAAACTGAGGTCCTCTATTTGAAATCACACTTTTCAGCAACCTATGCAACTTCCATATATTATCTCTGAACAACCTTGCTAGCTCTTCTACTATTATTATTTCTGTCATCACTATAAAATGTGATATTTTCAAAAACCTATCACATACTACCAAAATTGAGTCATAACCTCTAGATACTAGTAACTTCATAATAGATTCCACTGATATATGTTACCACAGTTTTTCTAGAACTGTGTTTAGTCTTAGTTTTCCTGTTAGTATCTCTGTTCTATTCTTCATTCTCTGATACTGATCATATCTCTCCATATATCACTTTACTTCTTAATAATTCTTAGTGACCAATTTTACTATTTTCCACTGCTCTCTATGTTCTGCTATCAGCATATCATGATGTAGCTGAATAATCTCCAATCTTAAACTCTTATACTTTGGAACATATACCTTCTCTTCTTTCAATACTAATTCATCTTCAATCTACCATTCATTGTTTCTCAATACTTTAACTCCCACCTTCTTTATTTCTTCCACTACTTTTACTATCTCATTATCTTTTCTATAATTTCTTCTTCAGCTTTTTCAATCAATAACTACCCTTTTTCCATTGCTCTAATCTCTAACTACTCCTTCTTCAACATTACTTAATTCTCATTATCTCTTTCTACTCCTTCTACCCAATTTGCTCTCCTACTCAAAACTGTCTGCTTGTCCTATACTCTTGCTGGCTATATGTTTTAAGATGAAATCAAATCTTGACAAGTATAATACCTATCTAGTCTATCTTTGATTCAACTTCTAAGCTTTCATAAAGTATTTATGATTGGTTCAAACTTTGAGCTGACTCTTGGTGCCTTCTAAGAAATGTCTCTATACTTCTAAACATCTAATAATTGCCAACATCTTTTTATCATGAATTTCATAATTCCTTTCAGCTTCATTTAACAATTTGGAAATATAGGCTACTAGCTTTCACTTTTCATCCTCACACTTCATTGACAATATTTTTCTGGAGATGCTTAGGGTTTCAGTGGTAAAACCCCTATTACCCCAAGCAGAGGTTTCAGTATTGAGACACTGACAGGGGTAACTCTGTTATGGAAGACTGAGTTGAATAGGAGTATCTTTACCATGGAAGATAGAATACCCAGAGGGTTGCAACACTGCCATAAGATATGTTGTGAGAAAGGTGGCCACCATGAAAGGCGGGCTTGTATGATTTGGAGATGATATCACTGTAGGGATATAATTTCTGGATGGGTGGGCTTGCATATGACAGTATTCCCCTCTTAGGACTGAGCCTTCAAAGTCCTATTGGGTTTACCCAAAAATCCCATGATGGTACCTAGATCAACAATACATAAATGGAGAAGAAAGTTTTTTGCTCTTGTTTCTGTATTATTATGTCTTCCTCCACATACTCTGACATTTCACAAAACAATGCTGAGATCCTTGAAAAGCAGCAGCAAGAGATGTAGCAGCTCCTGCTTCAACTCGAGGAAGTGGCAAGATTATGTTGGGCTAAGCATGCAGCTCAGAAGGCAAGAAGAGAAGCAGAGGAGAAGGCCCAGGAGGAAGCCAAGAGACAGAGGGTTGTGGAGAAAGAAAAGAAGAAGAAGAGGATGTTGGAGTACCTCCAATGACTCTGAGATGAGGTGTTAGAGGAAGAAGCCACCCTATTGGAAGGGACTCAAGGATCTCAGGTCATGGGATCTAAACACAAGGAGATTGCCGCCAGAGATGAAGAGGGGCAACAGCCCTCCAAGAAGACTAAAGGAAAGCAACAAGAGAAGTACTGTGGGAACGCTACAGTTAAGATGGGAGATGCTAACCCTTGTGAGAAGTGTGTGAGCACCGGACAGGATTGCCTGGTGTACTACTCAAGGTGAGTAGTTCTAATTATACTTATTATTATTTTTTAATAATTTTCTCTTTCATAGC
>Ga0157368_1000445_pt1 | contig 19301 bp, 15 predicted proteins | sample AttbisABBM3_FD_113146 | JGI IMG/M metagenome (GOLD analysis project Ga0157368, IMG submission 113146) | Fungus gardens microbial communities from leaf cutter ant in Botucatu, State of São Paulo, Brazil - Atta bisphaerica ABBM3 | ecosystem: Host-associated > Fungi > Mycelium > Unclassified ...
TCCTAAAGTCTCTTTCCTCTATTATATTTAGCTTTTCTTATTGTCTTACTCTGCATTTATCCTCCTCTTAAATTCTGCTACCACCTCCTTTGCATTTCCTAAATCTTCTTCTCTTTCCCAAGTGTCATGCTCCACTATGAACACCTTTCATCATACTAGATATTTCACTACTTCTCATATTTTTCTTTTATTTAGAATTTTTTCCACCTTCCATTCTTTGACTTCTTCTACTTCTACTGGCTTGACTTCTTCTGCTTTTTGTTCTTTCACCTATTCTTTATATTGTACTATCCAACTGGTATTCACTACTAGATGAATTCTTATCAAAGTAGGCAGTTGTAATTTGACCATATTGATAGAAACTATCTTGTCAATGAGATATAGGCCTATAATGGTCCACTAGCTTTTTTGCTAGCCTTTCTTTGAATACTAAGTTTTTTGTACTCAACAATAATCTATTTTCTTTTTTTCATTCTTCAGTTTCCTTCCTTCTCCTCTCTGCTTGTTGCTTTATCTCCTCCTGAACCTCTCTCAATGCTGCTTCTGCTTCCTCTTGTACTTTCTTCATTCTTTCTGAAAATTCCATCACATTCTCTACTTTTCCTTTCCTTCTTATATCTGCCCTCATTCTCAATTCTCTATCATAATTTACTATGAACTGAGACACTTTGGTTGCCAAATATACTTTATTGTTGACTGTGAATTCTGTTAATACCAACTATTCTAGCCAGTTCCTTTGTCTGTGATCTATGAAGAACCTAGGATACTGTTCCAATTCTTAATTTATTTGTTCTATTTGTCTATCTGTTTGTAGATGGAAAAATATCAACAGTTTAGTCTCAATTCCCAACATTCTATTCAGTTCCTTTATCAGCTTCACTGCAAACTGTAGTCCTCTATTCAACACCACACTCTCTGGTTGTTATGATGTGCATAAGGACTAACATTTTTTTCTTTTATCTATTTTTCTTGATTTTATATTTCTTTTCTTTTGATTTTATTTTTTCTTTTATTGACAATGAAGAGGCACATAACTGCAGTCACATGATGTGATGTCATAAAAGCCTAGAACAGACTAGAGTGGGCTGGAGTAGTCTAGATAGATGACATTAAGGAACATATTAACCACATTGCTACTACATAGTATATGCGTGGATGACACATGGACTTTAGGATAGGGTAAGATAGTGCTAGCATAGACCACATGTAAATTATATAAATAGGGTAGCAATATAGCAGGGACTCATTGTTGAGTTCTCTTGTGATCCCCACATCGATAGGCTACTAAGAGCTTTACTTGCTTGTGTGATTATTGGACTTTGTGTCTAGTAGTTGCTACAACACTGGTAACTCATACAAACTCTACACATTATCTCTAAATAGCCATGCCAACCCTTCTGCCAATGTTCCTTCTGTTGTTGCCACAAAATATGTCATTTTTGAAAACATATTGTAGACTACTAAGATTGTATTCTTCCTAGCTACTAATAGCAACTTTGTAATGAAGTCTACCATTAGATGTATCCATGGCTTCTCCAGTATTTCACTCAACTTCAACTTTCCTGCTAGTATCTCTGTTCTATTTTTCATTCTTTGACACATATCACAACCTTCTATATATTTCCCTATATCTTTTGTTACTCCAGGCTACTAGTAACTCCTTGTTACCAATTTTGTCATTGTCCATCTTTCTCTATGTTCTACTACTGATATATCATGATATATTTAGATTATTTCTACTTTCAACTCCTCATTCTTTGGCATATATACTTTTTTCTCCTTCAACACCAAGTCTCTTTTAATCTGCCACTCATCCCCTCATAATTCCTTAACCCTTACTTTCTTCATCTCTTCCACCACTCTAACTACTTCTTTATTCTTACTTCTGGATTTTTTTATTTTTTTCTACTATATCTACTTCAGATTCTTCTATTACTACTTCTACTAATCTACAAATTTATTGTTCTTTAATTAATGTCTGGTTTTCATTGTTCTTTTTCACAGCTACTTTCCAATCTAGTCTCCTACTAAGTCCATCTGTCTTTCCCATTTTTATTCCTAGTACATGTTGTTGAATCTTGATAGATAAAGTCTTGATAGATAAAGTGCCTAATGGACTTGTTTTCTGTTCAACTTCTGTGCCTTCATAAAATATTCCAAGTTCTTGTGATCCATTTAAACCTCAAACTTAAACTTAGCATCTTCTAATAAATACCTTCAGTTTTCCAACCTCTTTATTACTGCCAACATCTCTTTGTCATAAATCTTGTAATTTCTCTCTGTTTCATTTAGAGATTTTGAGAGAAGTGCTACTGGTCTCCATTGCCTATCCTCATATTTCATGGATAATACACTATCTATCATATAGTACAATACATTAACTTCCATCCTGATTTTTTTGTATAAGTCTAGTACTGCCAACACTGGTTCTTTTGTAAACCTCTATTTTAACTTCTTAAATGCTACTTTCTGTCTCTCTGTCCACTCCCACTTCTGATCCTTTTTTATTATATCATGTAATAGTCTAGCTAGTACTGCAAAATTTTTAATGAACTGCTGATAGTAATTAGTGAGTCCCAAAACTTTCTGTACATCTTTAACTCTTTTCCAAGTTAGTCATTTCAATACAACTTTTACCTTCTCTTCTTCTATTTCAATCCCCTTCAATCCTATTACCACTCCTAACAATCCTACTTCTCTTATCTTGCACTTACACTTCTCTAGTTTTATATACGAATCATTTTCTACTAACCTTTTTACTACCTCTTCTACTACCTCATCATGTCCCTCCTTCCCTTCTATTTCTACTATTACATTGTCAATGAAACTTGCCACTTTCCCAGTATTGATCAAGTCTAATGGAATCTCATTTATTACTGTTTGGAATATTGCTGGAAAATTGATTAATCCAAAGAATATAACTGTAGGTTCAAATGACCCTTCTAGAGTCATGAACATTGCCTTCTACTTGTCTCCCTCTTTTATCTATACATTATTATTGTCACAAACTTCATTTAGCTTGTATTTTCACAACCAGTAGACTGACTTTTACAAAATAAGTTGTATTAGAAAGTCCTAAATGAGGACTACCTACACATATGTGGGATATACAAAAGTGACAATGAACAACTGAGATATCAGGCTATCAGTAACTGCAAAAGTTTTGTTTACTATTATCTCATAAATGGCTGAATGGATTTGCACAATTGAACTTGTGTTGGAAAGCACTTATAAAACTGTTTTTATCTTCTAAAATTAGCCTAACATCTGCTATGACAGATGACAGCCTCATCAGATACAATTTTTGATCATGTGATGGAAACAGCTTGTGCACAGGCTATTACTATTTTGTATAAATACTTCTATATCTGAGGATTAGACCTTAGACTTAACAACATCAATTATTCTTATTGATACTACTTATTATTTATCATCAATCATTATCTCTCATTATCATTTATATCTGTATTGATCTTAACCATCATTGTCATTGTTAAACTTCTGAATCACTCCTAAACCTCTAAGAGTATATCTAAGGTTCAGATATCACAAATAAGTGAGTAGTTTATTTTGTAATAATAAGGTCATTGGAAAGTAGTAAGGCATATTGTTGCCAACATCAGAAAATAATGTTAGTTTTGGTTGATTTTCAGAATAAGGCTATTATAGTGTAAACTACCAGTTTATATACTAAGTATACTATCTAGAATAGTTATCTAGAATGGAGACTGCTAAGCAAGTTATCCTGAATACTGGTAATCTTTAGATGTCAAGAATAGAGATCCATGAAGTTAGAAAGGGTCTAGCAAGAATATCTAAGGTGAAATAGAAATAGTTGATCTGCACTGGAAGAGATTGAAAAGTATGAATAAGAAAAAAGATATTATTTGTAAGTTAGAGTAGATATGATCAGAATGGAATGTGAGAAACTACTGGTTTATATACTAAGTATAGTATCTAAGATAGTTATTTAGAAATGGAGACTGCTAAGTAAGTTACTCTGGTTCTAGTAATTCTTGAATATCTGGAATAGAGATTTATAGAGTTGTCAAGAGTTCAGCAAGAATATTTAAGGTAGAATGGAAGAATGTAATTTATACTAGAAGAGATCATGAAGTATAGATAAGAAAAGAGGCATTATCCATAGGTTGGGATAGATGTGGCTAGATCAGGATGTAATAGTTTACTCTATATACTATTATAGTATGCTTGAATTCTTATATTTTATTTATTTTATTTTTCTTTCTTTTTTGTCAATGAAGAAGTATGTAACATTATAGGTCTAGAAGATGATAGAAGTATCTAGAATAATAATATTAGAGACATAATAGTAATGGTATAGTGAACTTATAAATAATGCATATACTTTAGAATAAAGTTATCTATTAGTAGTATGAACTATATAACATTAGTATATATAATATAAAAATACAGTGAGAACTTCTTATATATAATCATATGTAATATATATTATACTTTTATCATGTTTTGTGAAATTTTGACTATTATGTATAATATCATATCACATTTTCTTAATGAAGTCTGAGAAATAAAAAAGAAAAACCTAAATTATAAAAGAAAGAGAAAATCAAAGAAAAATAGAAAAGCATTTAATATTATAATTCAAAACTTAAAGTGTTAAGTCAGAAAAAGAATCTTGTATAGAATTATTGCTTATTTTTCTCTTACCACCATCTCATATAGTAACACCCAAAGAAATTCAGTGAATACATTGTTCCCTTTTGTCTTTAATACTAGTAGTAACTCTCAAGAGTCTTTTACAGGGATGGCTGTCAACATGGAAGTCAACACTCTAGGAGGTTAGTTTATATCTTTTAATACTAACAGCTTGAGATCAGCTTTGATGCTCTCAAATATATCTTTCAAGGTATATACAGAGCATATTCAAGATATCACCAATAGTTCTGCATGAACTGACCAGATTGAAAATGAGAAATTTCAAGAAGCCACTTCCCTTTCTTATACTACAGCCAAGGAAGAGGTAAATAATTCTACTAACCAGGCATCAACTGTTAACCTGAAGCATGCCCCTCTTAAGACAGCATCTAAGAACTTGTGCTTTATATAGGGCCTCCAACCTTTGGTTATTCTCTATGCAAACAGCACATCTGTGGACAGTCAACTCTGGAATGGCAATTTTTGTCCCATCTTGATCTTTGGTATAGACAAATATCTAGAAGGTGGTACCAAGAATATCATATACTCACTCCACAGAATAGTGGTATTCATTAGACAATATAAACTAGGAGATAAAACTATGGAAGATATTCCACAAATCTCTCAATTTGGATATGCAGCATGGGATTTTATTTTATCTATCTACAAAGCAAAATGGGACAAACTTGAAGCCAAGGATAAGATAACTTTCCATCAATGTATTTCTTCACAGTTTAATAGGAAATATTCTATCAATTCAAATTAGGAGAAAGAAGACAAAGATATAGATAAGGGCAAACCCACTAACATCTCTAGAATTCCTTTGCCTATTCCTTCCAGACCTAGCAAATTAGTCTTAGCTAAATTCAAATTTTACAAAGGTGATTAAACATTGAAATCTAAGTCATATATTTAAACTCTAGAGAAAAAGATCAATAAGATTATTAAAATCAAGGACCCATTTCCCAAACTCCTGTCTTATAAGATCTTGGAAATCTATAAAGTCATCAACAACTTGAAAAACAAAGAAAAGCCTAAACTCAATATAACAATTAAAGATTTCTTATATAAACAGATAATTATTTCCATAGGTTCTAACAACATTGAAAAAGTAATGGCTTGATCAAACATTCACATCACTAATATCAACAGGTTACTTAAGAATATCAAATCTAAAGTGGTCATTAACTTTATTAAATTAGATAATAAAAATATCATTATTATAACTAACAAAGTTGTAGCTACCTTAGATTTGAATGTTGTCAAAAAATACATAAAGAACCTGAACAATGTCAATTCAAGTAATGTGATGAGCTTTAGGCTTCCACAGTCAAAATCATATTTGAAAACCTTAGATATTCTATACTTAGTAGAAGATACTACCCTTCTGATAACTCATTAAATTATCAAGAAAGTTTTAGAAACCACAAATATCTTTAACAATGTGATCTTAGTCTCCTGAACATGTGTCATCAAGGCTTCTCCAATATCAGACATGGCTGTCATTTAGATCAATATTTAGGATTCCCAAAACAGTGTAAAGAGAAAAATGCTAATTAACAGGTGCTTTAACATTAGTCAACACATTGCTATAATTAGAGATACTAATATGAACCCTAGCATCCTCCAGTGTAAAAACTGCTGGAAATGAAGATATACTACTTTTATGTATTATATTCACAGGTCTAAATGCCAAAAATGCAATAGTCTCCACAAAATTAAACACTATAGAAACATGATATGGTGCTACAAAGCAAACTTCAAGACCAATCCTCTCTGACTTAAAACTCCCAAAAAAGTACCATGCTCACAGAGCTTCAAATATATTAATTGCAAAAGCAATCATTAAGCAGATAGCAATTTATGCCTATTCTGAAAACACAGGTTCAATCATGATTGGCACAACAAGAAATCTCAAGAGCTCTGAGAAATTAAAGTAAACTTAATTTGCTTATCTGTAGGTAGTAATAACCAATAATTCTTAAATCCTTAAAAATATAAAATGTTTTCAAGAACAAACTTCTTACTAATACTCTTTTAGAAAACTGCAAAGACTATAATATTTTATTCAGGAACCACCTTGGTTATCCTTCATTATATTTCTTGTGCTTCATCTGAAGAGGGCAAGAAAATCATAGGAGCTCCTAATCACCTATCATAGACATTTTTTACTAGAAACTCAAACAATGAGAACAAACACCCAAGAGTTTTTACTTATACCAATATCAAACTTATAAGGTTATGTTTCTCTTTAAGAAAAGACATTTTTTTATCACAAAGACATTAATCTCATCTTATTTTTCAATAATGGCATCATGTGTTTATTAATGTATATTCAGATGACCAGCAATTTGTCTTAAAGTATCTCAAGAATACAGTGAATTTGAATAATGTTCTAATAATTACAGAAGATTTCAATATAAGAGACAACAAATAGAATTCTTCATATCCTTACCATTCACACCACACTAACTCCTTAAAGGAAATAGCAAACAGTTTTAACTTAGAACTTTCAACTCTAGTCAACTAAGTCTTTACACAATATACTGATAATTACTGTAATTTAAGTTTGGTTCTCAATCTCATGTTTCTTTGCTCTATTTTAGAGGAGTTAAACCATCATTTCATCTTATCTAATCTCTGAGACCTATCTGACCATACTCTCTTATTGGTCCATATTATTATCAAGGGAGAATTTATTCTCGAGAAAAAACTAGCTATTATCAAAAATATTAAAGAAGAAAAGGCATTTGTAAACAATCTGATAACCAGACTAGGAAACATTGACATGACCAATATCCATAATCAAGAGACCTTAGAAGAAATAATTGGAAAATTTGCTTCTATCACAGAAGAACTTTGATATGAACATGCCAAACAAGTTTATATCATTAAACATTTTAAGACCTGGCAGAACAAAGAATGCAGTAGAATTTTATTCTTGTATTGAGAATATTCAAAAAAAGATTGGATTGGGTCAAATACAAGAATACTATCAAATTAACAAAACACACTTTTTTTAATAACAAAATTCAAGAAAATAAGAGACTATGGAACCTAATAAACTGGGTCAAGAAATAAAAACTACTAGCTATTGAAGTGATTAAGCACAACAATTGTCCATGAAATGAATTAAAAGAAGTTCTGTTATATCATAACATGGAATGGCTCTCTTTCTCTAAGGTGAAGTTCATTGATACTATCAGTAAATATGGCAACTCATCTACCCTAGGCTCTGATCATATTTCATAAAGCTACTTGAAAACTCTGATCAAGAACAACAAGTGCATCTCAAATATTGTCAATATTGCTAACTTGTGTATTGACCTTAATTATTGGCTATCTTACTTTAAAAAGTCAATGTTGATTATTATTCTAAAGTCAAATAAATCTTTATACGACACTTCCAAAACCTTTTGACTTATCATTCTCCTCAATATGGTTGGAAAGTTGATTGAAAAAGTCATTAGCAATAGAATTTAAGTTTATTCTATTGTCTTAAACTTCATTCATCTGACTTAAATAGAGAGTATAAAACAATAGTTAACCACAGATGCAGGAGTTTTTTTAACTCATCTTATACATATGGGATGGCTTAGAAATCTTCATATGAGCACTCTTATATTTGATGTTACTTAATTTTTTTCTTCTCTCAATTACTAACTTCTTCTGATTATTTTAAATAAAGCTGGTTTTGATTCTCATATCTTTTTTTTTTGATTATTTAGTTAACAGGTAAACACAATATGTATGGAAAAGTTTTGTTTCTCCTTTCTTCAAAGCTGATGTAGATATAAAATAAGTATCAGAGTTAAAAATAGTGGACTTTAATTATTTTCATTTTTTTTTCACTTTTATTTTTATTTTGGGAAGTTAGTGTTAGAGTTTAGTGTGATGTTACATGTCACCATCACACAATCACCTGTCATAATAGAAAGTAGTAGAAGATTCTAGGAGAAATAATATTATACAGCATGTTATATACATAATCATTTAGGGTAGGCTAATGATAGGGTAGCATAGACTGCTAGTCTAGGATATATAAGATAGATGATCCTGTACAGAGTTCTCTATCAAGTTCTCTTATGTTAACCAATATAAAGTTCTCTTTCTTTAACCTATTCTAAGGTCTTTGAATCATAACAACAAGGCTTTGCTCTTTTTTCTATTCTTTTGGCCATTTATATAGCTTCCATTTTTCACATCTTTGAAAAAAGAACTAAATCTCTTTTACCTCCCATTCTAATTTACACTCTCTCTTTTGTAAATAATAGACTTCTTATTTCTCAAGAGAAAAGCTGTAAAAAATCAAACACAAATATCTTTTGCAGTTATGATATCATTTCATTCCTTTTTACCTAGTTCAGCCTCATCATTGATATCAACAATTATTTGAACAAAGTTCTTCCTTCCTTTAACTTTTGAATAATGAGTTTTTATCTAGTCTTCATCTAGTAGACATTCTTTCTGATTGATTTTCTTTCACTACAGTTAATCATAAAGACATAGATGCTATAGGAACTCATCACAAAATACTTAACAAAATCTACAAAGATTTGCTTAACAATCAAGACACTATACTTATCATTGCTGATACTAGTATAAAAAACAATGTTGCTATCTTAGTATCTCACATTCAGAAGGGTCATAACATTGTCAAAAAATGTGTTTACCATGTAATGAATGTTAACTATACAGAAGCTAAATTATTTGCTATTAGATGCAGAATAGACCTAGTGAGAAAATTATACAAAGCCTTGAAAGTAGTTATTATCACAAATACTATTCCAGCTATAAAGAAGATCTTTGACACTTTGGCTTATCTATATCAACTTCATTTAATCATAATATCAAAGAATCTTAGAGAATTCTTCAATAAAAATCCCAATAATTTGATTTCTTTCTAGAACTATTCTAATAGTATTAGATAGTCTTCATATGCTATAGTTGACAAAAAATTAAAGTACATCAATATCAATTCCATTCTATCAAGTAAAACATCTTGGAAGTTTAGCAGAAAATAAAATTCAATTACATCATTCACAAATAGCAGATGATGTTTTAAGCCTCCAATTACAAAGAAAGAAACTTTCTCAATTTAAAAGATGACAAAGAAGAAGATATATACAAAAGAAGGAACATGGCTGAAATAATTTGGCCTTTTGAATTCATTATGTACATGTATCACAAGATTAATCAGTAATCATATACCAATAGCTAAATATAGGCTGAGGTTCTTCTCTAAAAAACTTATGGCTTGTTTGTATAGTAATTACCCTATCAAAATGAGGAGATACATTTAATTTAAGTGTCAGAAATACAACAAGTGTTGGAACTTGAGAAAGGAATCTATTATAAATATACTTATATTCTTAGAGTTTAATCCTAAAGCCTTTTGCTTTCAGGAAAATATCTTAGCTTAGTTTTACTTTGTTACTTTTCTAATTTTTCCTTCTTTCATTTTATTTCTCCTTTTTCTCTTATATAAGTAGCTACTTTCTATAGTTACTATGATTTACCTTTGAGTTCTGTGTAATAAATTGATGATTTAAAAAAAATCTTATATAGAATTTATACAAGAGAACTCAATGGAGTTTTATTTACAAAATAATCTATGTTATATACTACAGACTATAGTCTGTGCACACTTTACAACTAACCTACCCTAAAGTCCATATGCTTTTTATAAAACCAGCATATTAGTACTAATATACTATATAATATTATTTGTTCTAGAAATTTCTATTACCTTTTCTTGTATCACATGATTATGTGACATGTGATTGTGACATAATTGTGATATTTTTGACAGTCACATGTAATATCATACTATAATGCTAACTCTTAGTCCAAAATATAAAAGTAAATAAAAATAAAAATAAGTAGAAAAAAAGAAAAACAAAGTCCACTATCTTCAACTTTGATATCTAAGTTTATATCTGTGAATTTTAACACATCTTGTAAACTAAATTGAATCTTTATTCTAATCAACTTCTAGATTGTATTTAACCAACTAGTTATATATGTTTATATTATTTACAATTGTATATTATATACCAAGTCCACTTATTCTGAAGACTACCTTTTACAGTAATGAAAGCCTATCTTTTATAATGGTTATCCTTTCTATAACATGTTTTCATAGTAGTAATGTAATTATTTCTGAATATTTTGAGTACTTAGTCTTTTATAATAAAGATATATCTATCAAACTTAGCCTTTCATAATAAAGTTCTTCTATTGACCTCTTTCAGTGTTTTATCACTGAAATCTTTTCTCAATACTATACTTTGAAACTTCTAAGCATCTTTTATTTACTTTTCTTATATATAAGACTAGTAGTTACACTGTAATTTACTAGTCTAATAATCAATATATATTCAAGTAAACTTAATTTCCAGTATTCAATAGTAATACATCACATTAGCACTTATCTCCTTCAAACTTTGTTCTATCTTCTAAAGTTACAATTATACAGTAGACAAATGATACAGCATATAAGCTAAAGCCAAGATTGTTAGAATTAAAGATAGTAGATTCAATTTATTAATTATTACATATCTGTCATATGTCACAGTCACACAATCATACATCATAGAAAAATATAAAAGATTCTGAAACAATGATATCATACTATATGTTCTTTAAACTACTGGTTCATACTACACTATTATTAGCCTACCCTAAATGGCTATACATTTTTCTTAAGATCAACATGTATAATACATACTATATAATATCATCTTTGTTCTAGAATCTTTTATGATATTTCATGTTCTATATAACTGTGACATGTAACCTATGTGTGACAGCTTGTAACAGTTATGTGTGATGTCACATTAACTCTTGACCCTAAGTCTAAATAAAATAAAATAAACAGAAAGAAAATGTTAAGTCTACTGTCTTCAACTCTGACAAAGGCTTCTCTTTCTTACTTCTTTACATCTCTTCACCATCTACACCACTATCACTTTCATCATCATCATCTCCAATCAATTTCCCATATTTTTATACCAATATAAGTTAACACAGCTCAAACAATTATGAACAAATTATCAGACAGTACTAAGAGCAGTTGGCAGCTATACAAGTGCAAATACAAGCATTGATAGCAAAATAAGCAGAAAGAGAAGCAGTGGCAGTAGTTTCTCAACCTAACACTAGATCAAATGTAGAAGTGACCAAGCTATAAATATTCTATGAGGCTATAAATAAGATTTCCAAGTTTCTTACAATATGCAGATTATATATAAGAATGAGGATGAAGAATGCAATAGTAGAGGAGCAGGTACAATAAGTTTTATCATATATGTAGGAAGAATTGGCAGATATCTAGAAAGAAAATATTATAGAGAATCTAGAAAAAGGACTTTTGAATTATAAGGCAGTAGAGAAATTTTTAACAGATCTAAAAGAAGAATTTGATGGTGGAGATAATAAGATGCTAAAAGTAAGAGAGTTGAAAAAGATAGAATAGAAAAGTAAGATGATGAAGAAGTTTGTACAAGAATTTAGAAGAGTGGCAAGAAAAAGTGGATATGAGAGGAGGCCATTAGTAGAGGAGTTCAAGAGAGGCATGAATGGAGTAATTTGTTAGGGCAACTGGGTGGAAGAGTCAAGTACTTCAAATCTCTAGGAAATTCTAAACTATATACTTATCTTTAGGAAATTCTAAGAGAACAGAATGCAAATTTCTGAAGATGACAACTACTCTATATATTAACAAGTTCATTCTAATGTGGCAGAATTACTATTACATAAGCAAGAAGTGATAATACATAAGTAATCAGAAACAGTTTAGAATGCTTAACAAGTACTTCCAGAGTATGGAAAAGTGGATAAGCAAATGTGTAGATGTGGGAAAGGGTTATGGATTAGCCAAAAAATATAGAAGAGAAAAGTACTGGAAGAGCCAGTCCCCTTACATAATTAGGCAAAAACTGATAAAATCAAAATGCCCCACAAGAAGTATTAGACAGTGAATTTAGACAGATATTAGAGGAAAAGTAGACAAGAAAAAGAGAGGTTGAGGAGAAGAAGGAAGACTGGAAATCCTGCACCAAAGATGAACATTGAAGGGACAAATAGGCAACTATTGCCATAGCCCCAAGTTTAGCCAAAAAGACAAGAGATTTCTCAACAGCAGACACTAGCAGAGCCTATACCAATGGAGGAAGTTGAAAGGACAAACACAGCTATAGTATATCTGAATCAACATACAGGTTTTGTGCCTAGACAAGATTCATATGCTATGAATGTAGATCAAGAAAGGAATTGCTATAGTTGTGGAGAATTTGGTCATATTGCAAGAAACTGCAGGAATTGGAAAATAGTAAAACAAGAAAGAAGGCTTGAGTATGGGGACAATAAAAACAGTAATTTAAATGAAGAAGAGAATCTAATAGTCTTCAATTAGATTTTAATTACAATAGGTTTGCAATGCTCTCTAGAGTAATGAACAATGAATTTTGTTATAACTTAGATAATGGAAACATGTTGAAAGAAGTTATGGTGAAAATTGGGCTGAAAAGGATTAATACTTAGGAAGAAGTAACAGTAGAAGCATTGTTGGATAGCAGAACAATAGGGTTGGTCATGAGTTTGGAGTTTGCCACAAAGTAAGAATTTAAGTTCAAGAAAATTGAAAGACTTATATATGTAAGGAATATGGATGGTTCTTTTAACAGGAACCTATGAAGTATATGGTAGAGGTAAATATTTATTATTAGGAACATAGAAAATTGATATGATTGGTAGACAAAAGTAGAGTGTGATTTTGGAAATACCATGGCTTGCTTGCAACAATCCTGAAATTGACTGTAGGACAGGAGAAGTAAAGATAACAAGATACCCAGAGTAATGTGGTAAGTAGTAGAGACTGAAGCAGAGAAAGTCAGGATAGCAGAAACAGAAAGAGAAAGAAGGAAAAAAAAGAAGAAAGAAGTGAGAAGAGAAGGAGCAGAGGAAAGGAGAAAACAAAAACAAAAAACAGAAAAAAAGAGGATAATGGAGGTAAAGAAGGTAGTAGAGGAATGGAAAATTTGAAATAAAGAGGAGAAAGCAGAAAAATCTGAAGAAGAGGTTAAGAAATTGGTTTCTCAAAGGTTTCACAAATGGATCTATGTCTTCAGAAAGAAAGCAAGTGAGAAGATGCCAACAAAGAAGGTATGGGATCATGTAATTGAGTTGAAGGAAGGATTTATACCAAGGAAGGGGAAAATATATTTGTTGTTGAGAGAAAAGAGAAGAAAGGTGCATGAGTTTATCAAAAAACAATTGAGAAAGGGGTATATCAGACCCTCAAAGTCACCTTAAACAGCACCTGTGTTTTTTGCAGGAAAGAAAGATAGTAAGAAGCAAATGATACAGAACTATAGATATTTAAATGAATGGACTATTAAAAATAATTACTCTTTGCCTCATATTATAGAAAATATTGGTACTAAGAAACTATTTACAAAGTTGGACTTATAATGGGGTTATAATAATATATGAATAAAGGAAGAAAATGAGTGGAAGACAATGTTTACAACTTTGGAAGGGTTGTTTGAATTTATAGTTATGTTCTTTAGACTTACAAACTCTCCAGCAACATTTCAAACAATAATGAACAAGACCCTATGGGACTTAATCAATATTATAAAAGAGAAGGAGAGCAAGGTAAACAAGAGCTAGGATAATGAGAATCTTATATGCAATCCAACCATCTGGTTCTGGTTTGATAGAAATCTATATGGCATTGAAATCAGAGAAAGAAGATAACTTTATTTAAGACCAAGGTCATATACCACAGGAGTTAGGATAACTAGAAGAACAGCAATAACAATTCTTGCAATGCAAAATAAGAAGCTAATGAGGCTCATGCTTGTGCTGCTACTTGATGATGTAATTGTAGGTATAAAAGAGAAGGAGAGACATGATAAAGCAGTAGAGAAAGTAGTGAAGTAGTTGGCAAAGAATGACTTGTATGTAAAACCAGAAAAATATAAGTGGAAGACTGAAAAAGTGGGATTTCCAGGAGTGGTAACTAGACCTGGAGAGTATTAAGATAGAAGAGAAGAAAGTGAAGGGAGTATTGAATTGGCCAACTTCAAAAGAAGTCAAAGATATACAGAAGTTTTTGAAACTAGCCAATTATTATTAGTAGTTTATTAAATATTTTGCAGCAATAGTCAAACCATCATATGATTTGATAAAAAAATATCAGAAGTAGGATTAGACAGATAAGCAAAAGAAAGCATTTCAGAAGTTAAAGAAGAGGTTTACAAAAGAACTGGTATTAACAATATCAGACTTAGATAATAAAAAATGAGGATGGAGGTTAATGTGTTAGATTATGCAATAGAAGGGATATTATCTATAAAGTGTGAGAATAAGAAATAGAGACCAGTAGCTTACCTCTCAAAATCTCTCAATGAGATAGAAAAAAACTATAAGATTCATGATAAGGAGATATTGGTGGTAATAAGAAAATTGGAAAACTGAAGGCATTTATTAGAGGGCACAAATTTCAAGTTCAAGGTCTGGACTGATCACAAGAACTTAGAATATTTCATGAAAGTACAGAAATTGAATCATAGGCAAGTAAGATAGATTCTTTATTTGTCAAGATTTGATTTTATCTTGAAACATGTGCTAGGAACAAAGATAGAAAAAACAAATAGAAAAAACAAATGGACTTGGTAGGAGATCAGACTGGAAAGTAAGAGTAGAAAAGGACAATGAGAACTAGACATTCATTAAATAACAATAGATTCATAGTTTAGCTAAAGTAGTAATAGAAGAACCCAAAGTAAATATATTAAAAAAAATAAAATTAACTAGAGGAAAGAATGAAGAGGTAGTTAGAGTAGTAGAGGAGATAAAGAAGGTAGAAGTAAGATTATTGAAAGGAAATGAATAGCAAGTAGAAGGAGATTTGGTATTAAAGAAAGAAAAAGTGTATGTTCTAAAGAATGAGAAGTTAAGGGTAGAGATAATCTGGTTGCACCATAATATACTAGCAGCTATACATGGAGGAAGATGGAATACGATGGAGTTGGTAGCCAGGAATAATAAGAGACATAAAAAATATATATAGATGGCTATGATTTGTATCAAAGGATGAAGAATAAAATAGAGGTATCAGCAGAGAAGTTGAAGTTGAATGAGGTACCAGAGAAACTATGAACACATTTGACAGTATATTTTTTCATGAAGTTACCATTAGTAGCTGAAAAAGATACAATCCCAGTGATCTGTAATAGGTTGTCCAAAATGATATATTTTATGGCAACAACAGAGAGGATATTGGTAGAGAGATTAGCAAGATTGTTTAAAGATAATGTATGGAAGTTGAATGGGTTGCTGGAGAGTATGATCTTAGATAGGGAACCATAGTTTGCAGTGAAGTTAATGAAGGAACTGAACAAAATGTTAGAAATTGAGACAAAGTTGTTAATATCATTTCATCTACAAACCAATGGTCAAACAAAAAGAATGAATCAAGAGTTAGAACAACATTTACAGTTCTTTGTCAATCATAGGCAAAAGGATTGGCCAGAATAGCTAGCAACAGCTGAGTTTGCAGTAAACAACAAGATACATTCAGTGATCAAAGTGTCTCTGTTTATTGGTAGAGAGTTAAGAATAGGAGTAGATATTAGAAAGAAAGGAAAGGTGGAAAAAGTAACAGAACTTGTAAAGAAGATAAAGAAAGTACAAGAGAAAGTAGAGACAGCACTGAAGAAGACATAGGGGGAGATAAAGTGGTATGCAGATAAGAGAAGAAGAGAAGCAGAAGAGTAGAAGAAAGGTAATAAGATAATGCTCTAAGTATGAAAGACTTGGTATTCAAGGAAAGACTGGCAAGGAAATTAGTGGACCAATATGTTGGTCTATATATCATTGATGAAGTAGTTTCTAAAACTACTAATGCAGTCAAATTACAACTGCCAACTTCAATAAGAATTCATCTAGTTATGAATATCAAATGATAAAAAGAAAAAGTAGAGGGGCAGAAAGTAGAAGAAGTGAAACTAGTAGAAGTAGAAGGAGTTGAGAAGTGGGAGGTGGAAAAAATATTAAATAAAAGAAAAGTGAGAGAAGTAGTAAAATACTTAGTATGATGGAAGAGGTTTTTTAAGAGGAGGCTAAATGTAAGATAATAGGAGAAGTTGAATATGATGGAGGAAAGAGACTTTAGAAGAGAAGAATTACCAGAAAAGTATACTCCAAAGATGTTGTATAAATAGAATGATAGAAAGTTTGAGAAAGAGTACTTAAAGAAGTTAGAAAGAAACTGGCAAAAATAAAAGTCAGTTTCTCTAGAGGAAAAACCTTAAAGGGGGATAATATCAGAATTAAAGATAGTGGACTCTATTTATTTCTTATTTCTATCTTTTATTTTAATTTTAATATCACAGAAAGATATAGAAGATTCTGGAACAATGATATTATACTATATATCAACAACATATAGTATACATGTCCTTTAGGATAGGCTAGATTCAGTATAGCACAGACTATTAGCCAAGTGTATATAAGGTAGATATTTTATAACTAGAACTCCATTGAGTTCTCTTGTGTAAACTCTATATAAGATTTCTTTCTTGACTTAACTCTAAGTCTTAAATCATAACAAAGATTATTCTGGAAAGTCCACATTACCAAGCTCATCATATGGAGTTTTTGTACTCTATACATCTCTAAGCCAAACCCATAAACTTTTACCTTTCAGTGTGAACTATATCTAACACTGTATTAATGTTTTCCATATGTCTACTGATTTCTTGTTCTAGTGGTATATATTGTACTGTTAGAACAACTGGGTGGAAGGGCCTAGTACTTCAAACCTCCAGGAAATCCTAAGTCTATTGCCTGAGAAATACTAAACTACATACTTACCTTCAGAAAATTCCAAGAGAACAGAATGAGAATTTCTAAAGGTGAAGACTACTCTATATATCAAAAGAAACATTCTAATGTGTCAGAATTCCAATTACATAAGCAAGAAATGATGATACTTAAGTAATCAAAAACAGTTTCAAATAGAGTAACTAAAATGGAAGAGAGCCAGAGTGCTTAGTAGATACTTCTAGAGTATGGGAAAGCAGATGAGTAGGTATGTGGATGATATTAGAAGACTTTAGAAGACCACAGAGTGTTGTAGAAGAGCAAGGGAGTATAGAAAGGTGAGTTTAATAACATATCCAGATAGTTAGAAGTATTGGTGTGCAGTCTAAAGAGATCTCGAGTATAGGAAATTGGGAAAGCAGATAAGTACAGATATGGGAAAGAGTCATAGATCACAGATTAGCAAAAAATACAGAAGAGAAAGAGCTTGGAAGGGCCAGTCTCCTTACACATACTACTTTGTATTTTTTACTCTTGGTTTTATCTGTATTAAAAATATTGAATAGTCTGTATAGTAATACTATTTTAATCTTTTTCTTAATAAGTAGTTGTACTAACTACTAGTTAAGGATAATGAGAAAGTAATTTTGTCAAAATCAGAGTCTTGAAATAAGGGGCTGTTGAATAAGTTTAACATTTAGTTCTATTATTGTTGTTCTTAAACTTAAGTATTAGTGTAAAGATGCGACTTGTGTATTGAGTAACACAAGAGAACTTGATAGAATTCCTACTTCATATATGATATTCTATCAAGTTACATGTGATGTTATATTATGCTCTCTTAGCTAAGTCCAAAGAAGAAAATAAAATAAAAGAGAAATTAGAAAATAGACTTAGCTAAGAAAGCATGATAAAAAGTCACAAAGTATGGTATAATGTTATATTACAGATCATATAAATTATAGTCACATAATTATATAATAGTAGAAAATTGTAAAAACTACTAAAAGAACTTAGTTATACTTTAGAGTAGATTAGTGTTGAGATATACAGACTAACACCAAACTCTATTGAGTTTTCTTGTATTAACCCCATATAAAGTTTCTCTTTTACTCTTAGACTTCAGTCTTTTTTTTTTTTTAAATCAACAATTTATTACATGGAGCACGGTGGCAGACCGTGGTAGCTACTTCGTAACTACGTACATGAGAAGCAGACTAACATGAAACTAAAGAGGTAGAGTAAGTGAAAGAGAGAGAGAAAAGATAAAGAGAGAAAAAAGAAGAAAGAGGAACTAATCAATTAAGAAGAAGAGAAACAAGAAGACGAGATCAACTCGTTGAGCTACAAAACTAGTCTGTAAAGGCAAAGGCTTTAGGATTAGTGACTAAGAACATGATGAAATAGTACAGGGAATCTCTTCTTGGGTTCCAGTACCCGTTAAATCTTCTACATTCGTGAAGAATGTGTCTTCTCAATTCGATAGGATAATTATCGCACAGACAATTGATGTCTTCATTGGGGAAAAATCTTAGTCGGTACTCTCCAATAGGGGCATGATTGGTGATGGCCCTTGTCGCACGAGCGCATAACAAATTGGAATGACCGAAGATTTGCATCCAAGGTCTGCCTCTGGTATAAGCTGGTTTGATAGTGTTAAAATCATCGTCAAGTAGGTCAAGGAATTGTTTTCCTTTTTTGTCCAATGCTTGGAAAGTCATTCTCTATTGCTTGATGATGTCGTTGCAATCCAGTTTCCTGCAATAGTCCCAAGATATTTTGCAAGGGAA
>Ga0157368_1000447_pt1 | contig 19224 bp, 11 predicted proteins | sample AttbisABBM3_FD_113146 | JGI IMG/M metagenome (GOLD analysis project Ga0157368, IMG submission 113146) | Fungus gardens microbial communities from leaf cutter ant in Botucatu, State of São Paulo, Brazil - Atta bisphaerica ABBM3 | ecosystem: Host-associated > Fungi > Mycelium > Unclassified ...
CAAAGTCTGCTGCGCGTCGGCCAAACGGCGTTGAAAATGGCTTCGGAATGCTCATTTACCACTCGTAAACTCCGCTTCCTCAGCCATTTTCGCCTTGTTTGGCTCTAGCTCGCGAGACTTTGAACAGGCTCTCAGATGAGTATCAATAGGTAGCGAGCACCCGCGCTACCGCTCAGGAACCGGCTGCTGCCCCAGAGTCGATAGCGCAGGCAATCACCTGCCAGCAGCCGGTAAGACTGGTCCTCGAGCCACAGCTGGAGTTCCCCCTCGAGCAGCAGCAGATGATGTTCGAGCCCCGGTCGTGGCGAGCGCTCGTAGCGGATGTCGACGTCCGGGCCCAGTTCGCTTTCGATCACCTCCCCGGCAAGGGCGCGGGACGGCGGCGAAACGGAACGGCGCGAGAACGCCTGGGTAGGATCGCGCCATACCTGCTGCGCCTCGCGGCTCAATTGAGCGGGGAAACCACTTTCCACACTATGCAGCAGGCGCGTCAGCGTCAGTCCATAGGCCGCGCAGAGCTGCCCCAGTACGGCAGTGGTCGGACTGACCTCGGCGTTTTCCAGGCGGGAAAGCGTCGCCCGACTCACGCCACTGCGGGTCGCCAATTGCTCCAGCGACCATCCCTGCTCCAAGCGCAAGGCCTTGAGTCGCAGCGCCAATTCGCTTTCTAGCATGATCATATCCCTAAAATGGTATTTTTTCCCATATTTGAGAAAATACCGCAATCCTACCCCTTTCGCCAGCCCCTCTTGATGGGGAACTTGATCGCCGAACGTCAACTTGCTACCGGTATCAGCGTGGAATTTATCGCCACAGCCATTTGCCCATTATCGCTAGCGCCTTAAACTTTATCGAGGCAGCGATTGGACTCAGACAATCCTCTCTCGCGGTTTTAAATCCCCGCTCGGGAAAGCGCTCTCGCGGACAGAGCAAAAGTTATGAATCAACATTATTCTTGCCTGAGTCCACGCTTAGCAGGGCAGCCCAGCCAATTATTTTCGCTGGCTCCAGAGAACGGGGTGGCGCAAATAACGTCTGATTCAATAGCCAGAAAATCCAGACCTGGCGCGCTCTACAGAAAAATATTTCAAAAAATCTCCAGACCGTTAGCTTTTCCAGCAGCCTTTACTGACGTCTAAGTGAACGAATTCTTTTACAGCTCCTGTACAACATTTTTCCTTACCGCTCTATTTCACAACCTTCACCCATGCGACCCTGTATTCAAGTTTTACAGGATGCAATTAAATACCCCTCCATCGCCAGCCAAGAACTTGCCTTATTAGCCGCGACTCTTAATTTTGAATCGCTTAGCCTTTGGGGCGTAACGCGTTCAAACCTTCAACAGTCGAAAGCGGGAGAAGTCTGATGGCTAACAAAAGCAGCAATCCAGGTAACTTCGCCAACAACCGGGAGCGTGCCGCCGAAGCCGGGCGCAAGGGGGGGCGCGCCAGCGGCGGGAATTTCGCCAACAACCCCGCCCGGGCTTCCGAAGCGGGTCGCAAGGGCGGCCAGAACAGCCACGGCTCGCGTCAATCCGAGGCGGCAAACGACGCCGCAGCGACCTGAAACGGATTGATACCCAAGGCAGCCTCCCGGCATCGGGTACCGTTGGCAGGCTGCTCCAGGCTTGATCGTCGTCCGCACTTCCCGGGCTCCGCGCACCGCCCTTCCTCGGCCAGCCAGTGCGTTGCAACTCACATAAATGCATGACCGTGCTACTTTTATTGGACAGCCTGAGTGGCCCTTGGGGCCCACTCCTCCCGCCCTCGTCCGCTCGTGCCGGTGCCCATGCTCGCTAACATCCGCATCCAGAACAAACTCTTCGCCGGCTTCGCCGCCATCATCGCCCTGGTGGTCGTGCTGCTCTGGCTGACCTATGCCGCCCTGCAGAGCCTGGTCGACGCCAACCACTGGGATCGTCATACCGCCGAGGTGCTGCTGGCGGTCAGCGAGCTGGACAATGACGTCCTCGAGACCCGCGCCAAGTTGCGCAACTACTGGCTGTTCAATACGGAGGCCAACGACAAGGCAGTCCACCAGGCGTGGCCGGACCTGGAAGCGACACTCCAGATTCCGCAGCAACTGACCCTTGACAATGCCAGCCAGCAACAACGCTTCGCCCGTCTCAAGGAAGGTCTTGCGGAGTGGCGGCAGAACGCCTTCGAGCCCCTGCTCAAGTTGCGTGAGACGACCAAGTTGACCCCTGAGCAATTGGCCAATGAACCCCTGATGGGCACCATGTCCAGTCAGGCCGATGCGCTGCGCCAACAGATCCAGACGATTGGCGACGAAGAGCGCCGGTTGGCCGCGCAACGGGCCGGCCATACCAACCTGGTGCGCAATCAGCTGACCTGGACCCTGATCGCCGGCGGTGCCCTCTGCGTGCTGCTCGCCGCCCTGATCGCCTGGCTGCTGTCCCGCCACCTGCTGGGTTCGATTCGCGGCCTGACCACGACCGTCGCCCGGATATCGGCGGGCGAGAGCAGCGCGCGCGTTCCGGTGCGGGGTCGCGACGAGCTGGGCCAGGTTGGCGTGGCCTTCAACCAGATGGCCCAGCAGATCCAGGACGACCACGCCCGCGAACAGGCCCTGATGCAGCGCCTACGCGACGATGTCGACGACCTGCTCGGGGTGGTCAACAAGGCGGCGGCCGGCGATCTCACCGGTCGCACCGCGGTCAGCGGTGACGACGCCATCGGCCAGTTGGCCAGGGGCCTGGGCAAGATGATCGACGACCTGCGCGGCATGCTCACCAAGGTCCAGCGCGCCGGTATCCAGGTGACCTCCTCCACCACCGAGATCGCCGCCTCCTCGCGCCAGCAGGAAGCCACCAGCATCGAACAGGCACAGACCAGCGTGGAGGTGCTGAGCACCACGCGAGAGATCGCCGCCAACGCCAATACCCTGCTCAGGACCATGGAGGAAGCGGTACAGGTGGCGGACGAGACCACCAACGGCGCCGTGCAGGCGCGTACCAGCCTGGCGAGCATGGACGCCACCATGCAGCGCATGGTGGCGGCCACCGACTCCATCAACGCCAAGCTCGCTGCGCTGTCGGAGAAATCCAGTCACATCAACAAGGTGCTGACCACCATCACCAAGGTGGCCGACCAGACCAACCTGCTGTCGCTCAACGCCGCCATCGAGGCGGAAAAGGCCGGAGAAGCGGGCCGCGGCTTCTCGGTGGTGGCCACCGAGATCCGGCGCCTGTCGGACCAGACCACGGCCGCCACCGACGACATCGAACAGATGCTCAAGGACATGAATTCCGCGGTCTCCGCCAGCGTCATGGGCATGGACAAGTTCTCCGAGGAAATCCGTCGCAGCGTGCAGGAGGTGGCGAGCGTCAGCGACCAGCTGGCCGGGGTGATCGAGGACGTACAGAAGCTGCCGGCGCGCTTCGACATCGTGCTGGAGGGCATGCAATCCCAGGCAGTGGGCGCCGGCCAGATCGCTGAAACCATCACCCAGCTCAACGACAGCACCCAGCAGACCACCGAGGCGCTCAAGGCCACCAGCGAGGCGGTCCAATATCTACAACAGGCGGCGCAGGACCTGCAGAGCAGCGTCGCCACCTTCTCGGTCACCCGCTGACGATGCAGATCCTGATCTTCCACCTGGCCGAGGAGCCCGCGGCACTGCCGACAGCCGCCATCCGCCAGGTGTTGCCCTTTCTCGAACTGACCCACTTTCCCGCGGCGCCGCCCGGCGTGGCGGGCCTGATGAATCTGCACGGGACGGCGATCCCGGTGATCGACGTCACCGCCCTGAGCGGCGGGCGGCGGGCTCGGGCGCACCAGGACACCCGCATCCTCTTGGTGGACTATCCCCTCCCCGACACCAGGGGTGGCAGTCGACCGCTCGGCCTGGTGGTGGAAGGCGTGGTGGGCGTGCGCCGGGTGACGGCCAGCGCGCCGCGTCCGGCCGGTATCCCGCTGCCCGACTATCCCTGGCTGGGCGAGGTGCTGGAGACGCCCGACGGCCTCTGGCTCTGGCTGGAACCCCACCGCTTGCTGCCGCCCACCCTGGCCGAGCTCCTGTTCCAGGAGGCCGCGTGAAGCTCGATCCGCGCCTGGCGCCCCTGGTGCGTTCACGCACCGGCCTCGCCATTGCCGACGACATGCTGGCGCGCGCCATCCGCCAACGGCTGCGTGAGCGCCAGGAGAGCGAGGCGGAGCGCTATATGGCGCGCATCCTCGACGACGAAGCCGAATTCGCCGACTTGCTGGATCTCCTGGTCATCCCCGAGACCTGGTTCTTCCGCGATCCCCAGGCCATCATCCACACAGCGCGTTTCGCCCAGCAGCGCCATGAGCGCAGCGGCCTCCCGGTACGCCTGCTCAGCCTGCCCTGCTCCACGGGCGAGGAGCCCTACACCCTGGCCATGGCCCTGTTCGATACCGGCCTGCCGGCCACCGCCTTCCAGGTGACCGCCGTGGACATCAACGAACCCTCCCTGGAGCGCGCCAGGCGCGGACTCTACGGCCGCAATTCCTTCCGCGCCCGCGACCTGGAGTTTCGCGAGCGTTACTTCGCCGCGGAGGGAGATCGCCATCGCCTGAGCGAAAGGGTGCGCGCCCAGGTGCGCTTTCGCCAGGGCAATATCCTGCAACTCGGCAGCCTGCGCGACGGAGCGCCCTTCGATGTGGTGCTCTGCCGCAACCTGCTGATCTATTTCGACGACCAGACCCAGGGCCGCGCCCTGAGCCATCTGGCTGCCCTGCTACACGACGACGGCCTGCTCTGCGTCGGCAGCTCGGAAATGGTGAGCGCCATGCGTCACGGCTTCGCCAGCCTGGGTGTGGCCCAGGCCTCGGCCCTGGTCAAGCGCCAGGCCGCCCCGCCGGATAGCGCCCACGCCCAACCAGTCGCCACACCGGCGCGCCGCAAGGCCCCGGCGCGTCCGTCCACGACCCGTCCGCCGCTGGCCGCACCCACGCGCCCGCGACTCGTCCCTGCCCCGGCTGCGCAGCCCCCCGAGCAGTCACCTGCACCGCTGGAACAGGCCCAGCGCCTGGCCGACAGCGGCCGTGTCGTCGAGGCCGAAGCCCTGCTCCGCACCCTGCTCGAGCAGGACCCGAGCCAGGCCGGTGCTCACTTCCTGCTGGCGCTGATCCTGCCCGACGCCCGAGCCGCCGAAGCCGAGCGGGCATTGCGCCAGGCCCTCTATCTGGAACCCGGCCACTATCCGGCGCTGTGCCGTCTGGCCCTGACCTGCGAAAGAGCCGGGCGCCTGGATGAGGCCAGCCGGCTGCGCGAACGGGCGGCGCGCATCCAGGCACGCGAGGATGACGACACATGAGCACTCTCCGCGAACTTGACGCCAGGCAGCGCGTCGACTGGGCCGAACGCTATGCCGAGCCGCTGGACGACCAGCAGGCGCGCTCAGCCAGCGCCCTGGTCTTCCGCCTCGGTGCAGAATGGCTGGGGCTGCCAGGCAGCTGCCTGGTCACCGCCACCGAACCCACCGCCGTCCACCGCGTTCCCCATCGGCGCTCCCCCCTGCTGCGCGGTATCGTTCCGGTGCGCGGGCAACTCTATCCCTGCATCGCTCTGGAACTCTTGCTCGGCGTGGCGCCGGCCAGCCACAGCCGGGGTTTTCCCCGTCTGCTGTTGCTGCGCAGCGGTCGTCGCGAGTGGGCGGTGGCGGTGGATGAGGCCCTGGGCCTGCAACGCTATGCGCCAAGCGAGGTGCAGCCGCCGCCGGCGACCCTGGGTGGCGAGCTGCTCAGCCATCTCGGCGGCGTCTATCGCGAGGGGCCGCGCCAGGTCGGCCTGATAGACCTGGCGCGGCTGGAGCGGACACTGGAAGAGGCGCTGCGATGAGCCAGCCACCGCGCGATGTGCGCGAGATGTCCCTCTATGACCTGTTCGCCAGCGAGGTGCAGAGCCATCTGCAGGCACTGGATGCCGGGCTGCTGCGACTGGAACGTGACCCCGCCGACACCGGGGTGATCGAGCCGATGATGCGCGCCGCCCACTCCATCAAGGGCGCGGCGCGCATCGTCGATCTGAACGGGCTGGTCGAGCTGACCCACGCCATGGAGGATTGCCTGGTCGCAGTGCAGGCTGGTCGACGCCAGCTGAGCGCCCAGGACCTCGACCGGCTGTTCCGCTGCGTCGACTTTCTCGGCGAAATCAGCCGCCTGGACGAGGCCGCCAGCCAGCGCTGGCAGGCCGAGCAGCGCGAGGCTCAGCGCGCGCTGGCCCAGGCCTTGAGCACTGCCGAAAGTGTCCCGACCCTGCTGGCCGAGCCGCCGCCCCTGGTGCCGTCAGCGCCTGTGGTCGTCGAGGAACCCACGCCCGAGGGTGAGCGCAACCGTGATCCGCTCCGGGTGGACAGCGGCCGCTTCAACCAGATTCTCGCGCTCACCAGCGAGGCGCGGGTGATGGGCCTCGGCCTGCACGGGCTGGTGCAGGGCTTTCAGGGCTATCGCCGTGAGTTGCAGGGGCTGTTCGGCCAGGCCCAGGGCGCCAGCAGCGAGCTGCGCCAGCGCCAGGAAGGTCTGCTCGACCGCTATCAGCAACAGCTGCAGGCCCTGGAGGCCTACGAGCGGCGGCTGCTCGGGGTCTGCCAGGGACTGCTGGACGAAGTACTCGGGGTCCGCATGCGGCCCTTGCGCGATGCCGTGCAGGGCTTTCCACGGCTGGTCCGCGACCTGGCACGGGGCTTGGACAAGGACGCTACGCTGCACATCGACGGCGCCGATACCCTGATCGACCGCGAGGTACTCGCGCGCCTGGAAAGTCCGCTCAACCACCTGCTGCGCAACGCCGTGGACCATGGCCTGGAACCCCCGGCCGAGCGGCGCGCCCTGGGCAAGCCGGAAAGTGGCCAGCTTCGTCTCGAAGCCCGGCACCTGGCCGGGCGCCTGCAAGTGAGCTTGCACGACGATGGCCGCGGCCTGGACCTGGAACGCGTCCGCGCCGCAGTGATCGCGCGTCGCCTGAGTCCGGCTGCCGTCGCTGCCGAGCTCAGCCCCGCCGAGCTCTTGGAATTCCTGCTGCTGCCGGGTTTCAGCCTCAAGGATAGGGTGACCGAGTTGTCCGGCCGTGGCGTGGGCCTGGACGTGGTGGCCGATGCCATCCGCGCCCTGGATGGCGAGGTACGACTGGAAACCCGTCCTGGCGCAGGCTTCAGCACCCACCTCTGGGTGCCGGTCAGTCGCTCCATCGTGCGCTCGCTGATCGTCGATATCGCCGGCGAAGCCTACGCTCTGCCGGTCAACCGCATCGAGCGGGTGCTGCGCCTCGACCCACGCGAGGTCCACTCGCTCGAAGGCAAGGCCTTCTTCCTGCTCGGCGAGGATCGCCTGGGCCTGGTGGCCGCCCATCAACTCCTGGAATTGGAAGGCGCGCCCCCCGGCGGTGATCTCGCCGTGCTGGTGATCGGCGGTGGCGAGCGCCGCTACGGCCTGGTGGTCGATCGGCTGCGCGGCGAGCAGGGCCTGGCGCTCAAGCCGCTGGACGAAGTCTTCGGCAAGCTGCGCTCGGTCACCGCCGGCGCTTTGCTCGACGATGGCAGCGCGGTGCTCTTGCTGGACGTCGCCGACCTGTTGACCGGTATCGAGCGCCTGCTCGGCGAAGGTCGCCTGCGCCAGGTGCAGAGCGGCCAGGTCAGCGATACCCGCCGGATCAAGCGCATCCTGGTGGTGGACGACTCCCTCACCGTACGCGAAATGGAACGCAAACTGCTGGAAGGCCAGGGTTACCAGGTGGAGGTCGCGGTGGACGGTATGGACGGCTGGAACGCCGTGCGCGCCGGCGATTTCGACATGCTGCTGTCGGACATCGACATGCCGCGCCTGAACGGCATCGAGCTGGTGGAGCTGGTCCGCCGCGATCCCCGCTTGCATGCCCTGCCGGTGATGATCGTGTCCTACAAGGACCGCCCCGAAGATCGGCTCAAGGGCATGCAGGCCGGTGCCGACTATTATCTGACCAAGGGCAGCTTTCATGACGACGCCCTCATCACCGCCGTGCAGGATCTCATCGGAGCACCATGAGAATCGCCATCGTCAACGACCTGTTGCTGGCTACCGAAGCCTTGCGCCGCCTGCTGGCCAGCGACGGCCGCCACACGCTCGCCTGGATCGCCCATGACGGCGAGGAAGCGGTCGCCCGCTGCGCGGAAGATCGCCCGGACCTCATCCTCATGGACCTGCAGATGCCTCGTCTGGATGGCGTCGAGGCGACCCGGCGGATCATGGCGCGATCACCCTGCGCGATCCTGATAGTGACCGCCACCCCCGATGACTGCGAAGGGGTATTCCGGGCCATGGGTGCCGGGGCGCTGGACGTGACCGCGACCCCGGCACTGAGCGGCGATAGTGACGGTGGCGCCCTGCTGCGCAAGATCGCCCGTATCGAACCCCTGGTCCGCCTGCCGGAGCGCGTGGTCCAGGTCCCGCTGCCGGCTACGGCGCCAGCGCCTGGCACGGCAACGGCAACCGCCGGGGCGCTGGTAGCCATCGGCGCCTCCACCGGCGGGCCGGCCGCGCTGGTGACCCTGTTCGAGGGCTGGACCCCGACCGCCCAGGCCAGCGTGGTTCTGGTGCAGCACATCGATCGGCGCTTCGCCCCTGCCTTCATCGCCTGGCTCGGTACCCAGATCGCCTGGCCGGTACTGGCCGCCGTGCCGGGGGCCACACCGCCGCCCGGCCAGGTCAGCGTCGCCCTGGGTGACGACCACCTGCTGCTGGATAGCCGGGGACGCTTCAGCTACACCGCCGAGCCGGTCGACTACCCCTATCGTCCGTCGGTGGATGTGTTCTTTTCCAGCCTCGCCGACCATCCGCAGCTCGCCCGCGATGCCCTTGGCATCCTGCTTACCGGCATGGGCCGCGATGGCGCCAACGGGCTCTACGCCCTGCGCCAGAGGGGTTGTCCCACCCTGGCCCAGGATGAGGCCAGTTGCGCCGTATACGGCATGCCCGCAGCTGCGGTTAAAATGGGCGCGGCAGAACGGGTGCTCAGCCCGGCGCAGATTGGAGCCTGGCTCCAACGGCGCTTCGGTGGCACACCTAATTGACCATCACAGGTCGCCGACAGGAACGTCGGACGACGCAGCGGCACGGATTGGCCAGATTGAGACGCGGGATGCTAGCCCGCACAAGGATTAGCAGTAATGGCCACGCATGAGGGTAGCGCCCCGGACAGTCTGATCGCCCCGAAGGTGCGACTGCTGCTGGTGGACGATCAATTGATCATCATCGAAGCCCTGCGGCGGATGATCGCGGATCAGCCCGATATCGAACTGCACTACTGCCTGGACGCCAGCCAGGCGGTGAACATGGCCCTGCAACTCAAGCCCACCGTGGTGCTGCAAGACTTGATCATGCCCGAGATCGACGGCCTGGAAACCGTTCGCCGCTTCCGCGCCGAGCCGGCGCTGCGCGACGTTCCCATCCTGGTGCTCTCCTCCAAGGAAGATCCCCAGGTCAAGGCGCAAAGCTTTGCCACCGGCGCCAACGACTATCTGGTCAAGCTGCCCGACAAGCTCGAGTTGCTGGCGCGGGTGCGTTACCACTCCGAGGCCTATGTCCTGCGCGCCCAGCGCGACGAGGCCTTTCGCTTTCTGCGCGAGAGCCAGCGGCAACTGGCCGAGGCCAATATCCAGTTGCAGAAGCTGGTGGCCATCGACAGCCTCACTGGCATCAACAACCGCCGCCACTTCGACCAGACCTACGAGGGCGAATGGCTGCGCGCCCGCCGCAGTCGTCAGCCACTGGCCCTGCTGCTGTGCGATGTCGATCACTTCAAGCGCTATAACGATACCTATGGGCATCTCAGCGGGGATCTCTGCCTGAAGAAAGTCGCCGCGGTGCTGACCGAGCAGCTCAAGCGTCCGGCGGATCTGGTAGCGCGCTACGGTGGCGAGGAGTTCGCCATGGTGCTACCGGATACCGACGCCGAAGGGGCCCGCAAGGTGGCCGAAGCCTGCCGTGCCGGCGTCGAACGCCTGCAGGTCGCCCATACCGGTAGCGAGCTGGGCATCGTCACCATTTCCATCGGAGTCGGCAGCATCCAGCCACAGAGTGGCGACGACCATGAAGCCTTCATCGAACGCACCGACCAGGCGCTGTACCAGGCCAAGGCCGAAGGGCGCAATCGGGTGCATCTGGTGCTGGGCCCTGCCCAGGACAGCTAGAAAGCCTGTAGACCGGGCTAGAAAGCGCGGCTGACCACGCGATTGCGCCCTTCCGCCTTGGCTTGGTAGAGCAAGGTATCGGCGGCCTTGAGCAGCCAATCCGGCGTCTGCTCGGCGGTCGGATCACAGCACGCCAGCCCCATGCTCGCCGTCAACCACAGACGGTCATCGGCCAGCGGATGGGCGATACGCAAGTCGGCGATGCCCTGGCGACAACGTTCCAGGACCGCTTCGGCCGCCTCCCGCGAGGCGCCCGGCAACAGGAGCACGAATTCCTCACCGCCATAGCGCGCCAGGCAGTCGCGCTCGCGGATGCGCTGCTCCAGTACCTGGGCGACCCGGGATAGCGCCTGGTCACCCGCAGCATGGCCATAGGTATCGTTGTACTGCTTGAAATAGTCGATATCGAGCATGGCGATGGCCATGGGCCGGCGGCGAGTGAGCGCCAGTTGCCATTCCACTGCCAGTTGCTCGTCGAATCGCCGCCGGTTGCCCACCGCAGTCAAGGGATCCAGATGGGCCAGTTCCTCGAGTAGCCGCCGTTGCCGGGCCAGTTGCAGGTGCAAGCGAACCCGCGCCAGTACCGCCAGCGGGTTGAAGGGTTTCTGGATGAAGTCACTGGCGCCCAACTCGAAGCATTCGACCTCGCGATGGAGGTCGTTGGCCGCCGTGATGAAGATGACCGGGATGGCACTGGTCTCGGCGCGACGTTTGAACAACTGGATCAGTTGCAGCCCATCGATGCCGGGCATCACCACATCCAGCAGGATGAGATCGGGATGCTCGCGGGCGGCCTTGGTCAGTGCCTGGACCCCACTCCTGGCCAGCATGACGCGCGCCTCATCGCGCAACAGATCGGCCAGAACGCGCAGGTTACTCTTCTGATCGTCGACGATCAGTACCAAGGGTAGCTCGATACGGCGGCCTTCCATCCGCACCTATCCCGATTGCTGATTGGCCTGCCGCACGCGGCGCAGCAGATCGAGGGTGGCATCGGCGGCATGCTCGAACTCGACGTCGTCCACCCAGTCCCTGATCCGCACCAGATCGGCACCGTGAAGGGTACTCACGCCAGCGCCCATCAGCCTGTCCAGCAGCGCCTCGGCAGCGAAGTCGGAGGTCTGCAACAGGCCGACCAGCCGCTCCAGCAGGGTCTCCAGGTTTTCCGTCGCGGCTTGCTGCGCCAGCCCTGGAGTGCTCGCCAACAACTCGTCGAGCGTCGCCAGACAGCGCTCGACTTCCAGATGCAGCCTGCCTATATCCTCACGGATAGGCTGCGCCAGGCGAATTCGAGTGGTCAGTCGCTGGGCGGCCTCGCGCAGAGCGGTGGCCCCTATATAGGCCGCCGTGGATTGCATGGCGTGGGCACACTCGAACAGCGCCGTCGTATCGTCCGCCGCCCGCCATGCCGCGATCCGGCGCGGCAGCTCCGCATGCTGGAGACGGAAGTCACGCACCAGTTGTTCGTACAGCTTCGTATTGCCCCGCAGCAGGCTCAGGGCCGCTTCCGGTTCGAACACCCCGGCGTCGCGCACGCGCTCCAGCGGCCCAACTTCGTCGGCCGCTGCCACCGCCTTGCGTTCGGCACGCTGCAGTTGTTCGAGCGTGGCCCAGGCGGCGATGATGCGGAACAATTCGGCTGGATCCAGTGGCTTCACCAGATGGTCGTTCATGCCGGCCTCCAGGCAGCGCTCGCGGTCGCCGGGCAGGCCGTTGGCCGTCATGGCGATGATCGGCAACCGCGCCAGCGCCGGCTGGGTACGCAACAGGCGCGTGGCCGACAGACCGTCCAGCCGCGGCATGTGTACGTCCATCAGCACCAGGTCGTAGTGTTCGCTGGCCAACCGCTCGACCGCGGCCTGGCCATCCTCGGCGACCTCGATCAGGATGCCCGTGCCCTGCAGGAAGCCAATCACCACCTGCCGGTTGATGGCGTTGTCGTCCACCAGCAGCAGGCGGATACCCTGCAGGTCGACCGGGCTCTGCACCAGCGCCGGCGGCATGGCAGGCGCCAGGCCCAGGCCGGCCAGCAGGCGTTGCAGCGCTGGACCGGTGACAGGCTTGTCCAGCAGTTCCAGGCCGGCGAGGTCCTCGCCGAGACTGCGTACCTCTTCCGCTTCATAGGGCGAGGCCAGGATGGCGAGAGCCAACCCAGGCTGGAGTTCGCGCAGGCCGCGCGCCAAAGCCAGACCGTCCCCGGCCCCCAGCCGCCAATCGACGAAGGCCAGTTCGAAGGCCTGGGCAGCGCTCGCCACCAGGGGCAGGGCCTGTTCGCCAGACTCCGCCTCCACCACCTGCATGCCCAGCTCGCGCAGGCGCTGGCCAAGGATGCGCCGGGCCAGGCTGTGGTCGTCCACCAACAGCACCCGACGCGGCGTCTGGCTGGCCAGCCGCTCCGGCACGCCCACCACCGGCAGCGTGAGCCGTAGGGTGAAGCAGGAACCCCTTCCCGCCTCGCTCTGCACGTCCAGGGTACCGCCCATGAGTTCGGTGAGCTGGCGGGAGATCGCCAGGCCCAGGCCGGTTCCGCCATAGCGGCGGCTGATGGAGCCATCCGCCTGGGTGAAGGGTTGGAAGAGTTGCGCCTGCTGGGCCTCGGTAAGACCGATGCCGGTATCCTCGACCGCCAGGCTGAAATGGGCTCGGCCACCCTCGCAGGTCGCCCCCACCCGGATCAGTACATGCCCGCGCTCGGTGAACTTGACCGCATTGCTCAGCAGATTGACCAGCACCTGCTGCAGCCGCAGCGGATCGCCTTCCAGGGCCAGGGGAATGTCGGGGCCGCAGTCCAGCACCAGCTCGACTCCCTTCTCGTGCGCCTTGAGCGCACAAAGGTTCAGGGTCCGCTCGAGCACCTTGCCCAGGTTGAAACCCAGCTGTTCGAGCTGGGTGCCCCCGGCCTCGTTGCGCGAATAGTCGAGGACGTCGTTGATGACTCCCAGCAGGGTTTCCCCGGAGTCGAGGATCTTGCCGACGTGACCGCGCTGTTCACCGGACAACCGGGTACCCAGCGTCAGCCGGCTCAGGCCGATCACTGCATTGAGTGGCGTGCGGATCTCGTGGCTCATGGTGGCCAGGAACAACGACTTGGCCGCCGCGGCTTCCTCGGCGCGAATACGGGCCTGGTCCACCTCGCGGGTACGCTCGGCGACGCGCTGCTCCAGGGTCTCGTAGATCTGCGCGTGCTCCAGGGAGATGGCCGCCTGGGTGGCCAGGATACTCAGGACTTGCAGCCGACCCGGGGTGAACGCCTGGGCCAGCAGGTTGTTTTCCAGATAGAGGATGCCGATCAGGCGACTCTGCCGCAGCACCGGTAGGCAGCAGATGGAGCGCGGTCGCCGCGCCCGGATGTAGGCATCCCGGACGAACCCACCGGCGCAGGCCGCGTCATCGAGGATCACTGGCTCACGATGGCGAATGACATGGGCGACCAGGGTCAGGGGTACCTGGCTCTCGCTGGCGTCCTGCTCGCCGAGGGCCACCGGCAGGCCCTGCAGGACCTTGGGCTCGGCGCTCCCACTGCATACCGAAGCCTGCACCAACCAGCGGCCGCCCTCGGGCAGCAACAGCAAGCCCTGCTGCGCGCCACCCTCTTCCAGGATGATACGCATCATCCGCGCCAGCAGCTGGTCCAGCGCCAGCTCGTTGGAAATGGCCTGTAGCGACTTGAGCACCGACAGCCAGTCCAGGCGCATCATCTCGCCGGTGGACTGGCCCTGGGTACGCTGCACCGTCAGGGCACTGGTCTCGGGTACCCGCAGCCAATGCGGGAATTCGTTTTCCAGGGCCTGGGCCTTGGCCACCGCGCCCCAATGCAGGTAGCTGCGCTGGGCATCCTGCAGATAGGTACGGGCGATACGCGGACGGTTCTGCTCCAGCCAGAATCGTCCATAGAGTTCTTCGGTCAGCGCGGCGCCCTGGCGGAAGCCGTGCAGGCGCGCGGACGTCAGGGCCCGTTCGTAGAGATCCATGGCGGCGCTGGCACGCCCTTCGCGCCGGGCCAGCTCGGCGTCCACCAGGTCACGCTTGTGGGCGAAGTTTTCCGGGCAGTGGCTGGCCCAGCCGGCCAGCCGCTCGCGCGCCGCCTGCACCTTGGCCAGACTTGCGCCACTCAGCTCGCCCTCGGCGAGCAGGATCAGCGCCTGATAGAAGGCGTGCTCGGCAATGCTGAACCAGCCGAACGTCGCCGCCAGGGAGGCCTCCATGGCTTCGGCGTGCTGCCGCGCCTGGGGTAGCCGACGGAACAGCAGCGCCGCCTGCATCTTGTTGAAATCATAGTAATTCAGGCAGAGGACATGGCCGCTGTCCTGCATCTGCCGTACCAGCGCGGCCTCGTCCTGTCCCTCCCCGTCCCAGGTCTCCTGCCCCGGGGTAAGCCCCTGCAACAGGCGCAACGACTGGCAGAGGATGGTGTAGATCTCGAGGGTGTTGGGATCGCCGATGGCGCACAGGATCCGCTCGATATCACCGGCTTCGGCGAGGATGTCGTCCAGCGGCGCCCCGGCGTGCTGTAGATGCTTGAGGATGTGAAAGGCACTGTAGGCGGTGAAGATGATCTCGCCACTGCGCTGGCCCGCCGCCAACGCCTCGCGCAGCAGGGGAACGTTATCCGCGATGGGGCTCGACCAAGGGCTGTTGGTCACCGCGAACATGGTGTAGACCTTGCACTTCAGCGGCAGATTGCCGGTGCGGTCCACCAGGTCCACGGCCAGCCGCCCGACCTGGTAACCCAGTTCGTAGCGGCCGTGGAAGGCCGATAGCAAAGAACCATAGTTGGCATAGCCGAAGGGCGAGAGATCGCCGTTGCCGTACTGGATCGACAACTTGACGATGCGCATGACCGCTAGCAGGCTCATGGGCAGATCGACATTGATCGCCGGTCCCCAGAGCAGGCCCAGCAGCCGGATCAACAACTGAGCGCGGGGATCCTCCATGCGCGGCAAATCGAGCAGCGCCGCCGGCGTGCGTTCGGCCAGCCAGGCCTCGACCTCGGCACTATCGGTCCCGATGGCCTGCTGGATGTCGTCGGGGGCCTGGGGCCAGGGCTCGCCGAGCACCTGGACACCGGCCACGGCGACCGCCACCGCGTCACCGAAGCGGCCCAGGCCGCTGAACAGGTCGATCTGCAGGGCCCGCACCCCGGCCTCTTCGAAGGAGGTACGCGCCCGCGGCAACAGCAGTTCGCAGATCCGCAGCGCTTCGCCGGCGTCGCCACAGAGGTGGGTGACTTCGGCCCATTCGCGATACAGCTGGAACAGTAGGACGTGCCGGCTGCTCCAGGCCGCTTCGTCGATCAGGGTCACCGCCGTGCGCAGGAATTCCAGGGCGGCCGGATAGGCATTGGCCTGGCGCGCCTTGCGCGCGGCCTCCAGGTTGAGCTCCAGCAGTTGCAGGCGTTCCGCCGGCGTCTGCATGAGCGCCAGCGCCAGGTTGAAATGAGTGACGGCATCCAGCCGGGCGGCACCGCCCTCGGCCAGGTACAGTTGCCCTGCCCGCAGATGGACCCGCTCGCGGTCGGCGGGCGCCAACAGCGAATGGGCGGCATGGCGCACCTGGTCATGGGGAAAACTATAGGTGGTGGGCGCGTGCTCCGCCGCCTCGGCTTCGGTGAGTAGGCCTTCCTGGACCAGCGCCTGGCAGCGCCGGCGGACCTCCTCGGGCGCCTCGGCCAGCAGCAGCGCCAGGCGGTCGCTGGAAAAACTCGTTCCCAGGCAGGCCGCCCACTGCAGCAACTCGGCGGTGGGACCCGGCAGATCCTGCAACTTGCCGACCATGAAGTCGACGACATTGTCGTAGACCTCCAGCGCCTGCAGGCGTGGCAGCTCCCAACACCACTGGCCGCGCTCGCCATCGAACTCCAGCAAGCCTTCCTGCTGCAGGCTGCGCAACAGTTGCTCGATGAAGAAAGGGTTGCCCAGGGTCTTGTCCAGGCACAACCCGGCCAGCGCGGCCTGGGCCTCGGCCGGGGCCGGGAGGACCTCGGCGATCAACCGCTCGATCTCCACCCGTGACAACGGTTCGAGTGACAGGGTCCGAACCTGCATGGCGTCGCGCAGTTTTTCCAGGTCGCTGCCCGCCAGCTGTTCCTCACGATGGGTCGCAACCAGCAGCACCGGCCCCTGGGCCCCGTGTGACAGCAGGCGCTCGATCAGGCGCAAGGAGGCGGAATCGGCCCATTGCAGATCGTCCAGCCAGAGCAACAGGGGGCGCGCATCGGAGGCGAAGGCCAACAGCAGCGTGATCACGGCGTCGTCGAAGCGCTGCTCGGCTTGCTGGGGTGGCAACTCGGCCACCGGCGGCTGCGGCCCGAGCCAGAGGCTTAATTCGGGCGAGACGTCGGTAAGCACGACCGCATTGCCGTCCAAGGCTTCGATCACCCGTTCGGCGAGGCCGTCCAGCGCCTGACCGATCTCCACCAGCTCCTTCAACGCCTGGCGCAGCGCGCCATAGGGAACCCCGCTGCCCAGGGTTTCGAACTTGCCATGCGCCATGACCAGGCGCTCGCCCTGGCTTCGCACGAAGGCCTGCACCAGCGCCGATTTGCCCACCCCGGAACTACCACTGACGAAGACGGCCTCGATACGCCCGAACGAAGCCCGAGCCTGCGCCTCTTCGAGCAGGCGCAGGGCGGCGCTACGGCCCTGGAGAACGCGGGTCGGCACCAGCCGGGCCGGAGGGTCCAGCTCGGCCAGCCTGAAGTCCGGGTTGGTACCGGCCTGCAGGTCCGCCTGGCAGCGCTGCAGGTCGCGCAGGATGCCGAAGCAGCCCTGGTAGCGTTCCTCCGCGGCCTTGGCCATGAGCTTGTCCACCAGCAGCGCCAACAGCGGCGGTATCTCCGGCGCCCGCTCGACGAGGAACGGCGCCCGCATCGCCAGGTGCGCATGCACCAACTCGAGCGGGTCCTGGGCGCGGAACGGCGGCTCGCCGCAGAGCATCTCGTAAAAGGTCACGCCAAGGGCGTAGAAGTCGCTGCGGTAGTCCTGATGGCGTCCGGTCCGTCCGCTCTGCTCGGGTGCCAGGTAGGTGAGCGATCCCTCCAGGCGGGTATCACCGCCGCTGACGGTACCGAAGACGGTGGCGATCCCCAGGTCGGTGAGGCGCAGGGTACCCGTGACCGTGTTGCAGACGATATTGCGCGGGTTGAGGTCATTGTGGGCGATGCGCAATCGGTGCAGCCGTGCCAGGGCAGTGACGATGGCCAATGCCCAGTCGAAGAAATCCTTTAACACCAGTGGCCCCTCGGTGAGCAGCGCAGCGAGGTCGGTGCCGCCGATGTCTTCGAGCACCAGTACCTGGCGCCCCTCGTGCTCCAGCAGTTCGAGGGCGGCGCTCACCGCGCCGCTGGCACTGGCTCGGCGGGTCAGTTCGAACTCCTGGCGCAAGGCCGCCTGCGCCTGGGGCGTGGGATAGTCCGCGGCCAATTGCTTGAGGATCACCGGCTGGCCATCGGCCAGGCGCGTACCGCGGTAGATCAGGGCATGGCGGGTTTCACTCACCCGCGCCGTGCAGCTATAGCCTGGAATCCTCACCACCGCGCTCGCCTCGATCCTGGGACAACCGCGCAGGGCCGTCACCTCAACATGTTGCAGTTACCCTGTTGGGTATATACGAAAAGTAGTCGAACGAAGGTCAAGCGAGGCGAAAAAAGCTGAAGAAGCGGAACGGGCCGCGCTCGGTCGGACTCGCGAACGCCTTTACCAGAGGTAAACGAGCATTCCGACGAGGCCGCCCAGGCCGGGGCTGGCGTTCCAGCCGCTTCCCAACGACGCATCACCGATACGCGGACACTTTTCGTGCACAACCTAAAGTATTAAGGGAACTTTTCGATACAGTGATATTACCTTAGCCATCACTTGGCTTTCGTCCACTCGCGCAAGAAATTGCACACTTCGGAGCAAACGGCATGGATGCAAGACCTTCTGTTCGCAAGATCGCCATCCTAGGCGGCGGCGTTTCCGCCATAACCGCTGCATTTAGTCTTACTAATGAACCCAAATGGCAAGAGCGATATCAGATCACGCTATACCAGCAGGGCTGGCGACTGGGTGGCAAGGGTGCCAGCGGTCGCAACGCCGATGATCACCAGCGCATCGAAGAGCACGGCATTCATGTCTGGTTCGGCTTCTACTACAACGCCTTCCATAGTCTGAGGCGCTGCTACGAAGAACTGGGCCGCCCCGCCAGTGCCCCCCTGGCCACCCTGGACGACGCCTTCTTCGCCCATTCCCACACCGCCTTTGCCGACGATTTCCAAGACCACTGGACCACGTGGGCCATCGACACCCTGGCATTGCCTGGCAAACCCGGCGAGGGCTGGAATCCCAAACCCTTCATGACCGCCCTGGGCGATCTGCTGGAATGGCTGCTGCGCCTCGGCGAAGCCGAAGCCGCTACCCCCCAGGCCGCTCCCGCCGGACTGTTCGACCGCCTGCGCGCGCACTGCTGCGAAGAAGCCCAGGAACTGGCCCTGAGCGAAGCGGAACGCCAACTGCACAAGGCTCGCGCCGCCCTGCCCCAGAGCAACGATCATCCCCTGCTGCTCTGGCTGCTACGCGAAGCCCGCGAGCTGCTGGCCAGGGTACTGGAGGAGCGCAGCCAGACCAGCGTCAGCGCCCATCGGCTGTGGCTAATGATGGATTTCGGCCTCACGGTGCTCATTGGCATGCTCGCCGACGAGGTCTATGACAAGGGTTTCGAAGTCCTCAACGAAGAAACCTTCCTGGCCTGGCTGACCCGCCATGGCGCCAGCGCCGCGACCCAGGACGGCGCCATAGTCAAATCACTGCACGGTGGTATCTTCGCCTACCGCGACGGCGACCTGCAGCAGCCCGACGTCGAGGCCGGTACCGTGCTGCGCGCCGCCCTGCTGGCGCTGACCACCTCAAAGGGCTCTTTCATCTGGCGTATGCAGGCCGGGATGGGCGACGTGGTGTTCGCGCCCTACTACGAGGTGCTGTCCAAGCGCGGGGTGAATTTCCAGTTCTTCCACCAGGTCACCGGCATCGAGGCGGCCGACGACGGCCAGGGCCCGCGGGTGACCCGCCTACAGATGCAGCGCCAGGCGCCGCTAAAGC
>Ga0157368_1000448_pt1 | contig 19217 bp, 11 predicted proteins | sample AttbisABBM3_FD_113146 | JGI IMG/M metagenome (GOLD analysis project Ga0157368, IMG submission 113146) | Fungus gardens microbial communities from leaf cutter ant in Botucatu, State of São Paulo, Brazil - Atta bisphaerica ABBM3 | ecosystem: Host-associated > Fungi > Mycelium > Unclassified ...
ATATAGTAGTTGCCATAACATCTAGAAAGCCTACAACTCAGATACTTTGATAAGTTCTCTTACTTGTTAAACTCCAACTAACTCTGTATATATTTGCTCTCAAGTGTGAACTATCCCTAACAGTATTATCAGACTCCAAAGTTTACTATCACATCTGTTATGCAGTTCTATTTGCTCTCTTTATTCTTATTTTTTATAATCTCTTCTAATAGTATTTGCTTAATGTAATTCTTCAACTTACTCTAATCAAACTCTATCCTATCTCTTAAAACACCACATCTTTTAATTCTGCTTCTTATCTGAGTGAACATCTCATCAGAGTCTTTCAACCAAATATTCTATGCTGTTTAAGAAGAATTAACTAATAAGAATGTTCTTTTCCTCAATCTCCAATCTGTACTATGCAAGGTATATAGACAGTTTCACCTGTTGCAAGTCCTAGCATCATTGCTGTGGACAATGATTCCAACTAGGAAAATGCTCCTGTGTCAGATTTAAATATGATAAACTCTGTTTATTTTATTTTTCTTTCTTATTTTCATTTTCATTTCTCTTTTTATTTATTTTCTTGAAACTTAGAGTTAAAGATTAGGATGATGGTCACAATCACAGGTCACATGATCACATAATACAGAGAAGATTGTAAAAGGTTCTACAATAAGAAGAAAATACTTTGCCATGCCATCAATATCATCTCTATAGAGGCAGAATTATTTGCATTCAGATGTGGAATTAATCAGGCAATTCAAATACCTGGTTCCTCTTACATCATTGTCATTAATATTCTATAGCATAGTAACAGTATGTTAGCCTTATAAAAAGCATATGGACTTTAGAGTAGATTAGTTGTAATGTGTACATAGATTTTAGTCTATAGTATATAAGATAAACAAATCATCTTGTAACAGAAACTCCATTAAGTTCTCTTATATAAATCCTATACAAGATTTCTCTTTTGACTAGTCACTAAGTCTTAAGTCATAATACTAGAACTTAATTTCCTCTTCTGAGACTATCCAACATAAAACCCTCTCTATTTCACTCTTACTCTCTCATTACTCTCAACTAAAGACAATATTACCTTTAGTCAAGAAGAATTACTGGGCCCTAGGTATAAGAAATATACTAGTTAGACAGGAAAAGCCTGGCTACATATAGTATATTAAAGCTTACTAATGCATCATAGGTGTACCAACCTTTTGTAGACATATTCTTTACCTTTCTTTGAGTAGTAGTCCTATACTATTAGTCCACTTATAATCAGTCTATGCAAAAGAACAACAAATATTATTAAAACCTTATTTAGAGTAAAATGACCTTCTCACATTAAAGTGGACCTGCTAATACTTACAGAGATTGAGTCAAGTTCTAAATATGAATCAAAGAGAGAAGTCAGTACTAGCTCTACCCTACCCCTTTACATCTTATTACCTTCTATATCCTTACTACTTTTATTTTCACTCATACAAATCAGCTTACTCCTATATTACAATATGAGTTAATACAGTGTTCTAGATTAAATTCTACTTCAATTAAGATAATCAAATAAGTAGATTGCAGTGATGTAGGTGTAGATAGTAGCATTAATGGCTAGACAAAGAGAAGAGGAGATGACAGCTCCAAGACTCATACTAGGTTTAATGCTGAGATATTCAAGCTGCCTATCTTTGATGGAGATGTAGTAAAGTGGTAAATTTTGTAACAGCATGTAAACTTTATATCAGAATAAAGATAAAAGAGATGTCAGTAGAAGAGCAGATACAGTGAGTATTAATATATGTGCAGAGAGGATTAGTGAATATCTGGAAGGAGAATGTGTTAAAAAAAATAATAGAACTGAAAAAGTGAAGTAGGGAAGTAGGACAATGAAATAATTTGTACAAAAGTTCAGGAAGACAGCAAGAGAAAGCAAATATAAAGAGAGACTATTGATTGAAAAGTTCAAGAGAAATATGAATGGTGTCATCAATCATAAACTGATAAAGGCAGAAAGACCTCCAAGAAACATTGAACAGTAGTATGAGAGAGTAATAAATTTGAATAGATATTAGAGAGAGAGTAAGTGAGAGGGAAAAAGATTGAGAAGCAAGAAGAAAAGCAGAAACCAGGAATAGAAGTAGACTAGAACATCAAACAGCCAAGGAAGGTTCAGACAACAACTTTCCCTATTCCAAGTATGGTAGAAGAAGCAAGAAGAACAGCAAATGCCATAAACCTGCTCTAATAAAAGATGTGGAAAAAACAAATACAGTAGTGATAAGAAACCTAATATAGTAATAGCAAAGGATTGGATTCATACCAAGATAAGACTCTTATGTAATGGAGATAGATTAGAGTAGGATACTACAATTGTGGTGGTTTTAGACATTTGGCACATCATTATTGCAATCAGAAAAGAATTGGAAAGAGAAAAAAGATTGACTATAGAAACAATTTGAACAATATATATAATTTAAAAGAGAAGAGAGATCAGAATCTCAACTGAGTCTCTCAAATAAATTTACTATACTAGCTAGTTGTATGATACAAGCTGGTATTTAAAATCAAGAGAAAAACCTAAGAGAAATAATGGTGTAGATTGGCTTAAAAAGAATTAATATATAGGAAGAGATAATGGTGGAAGCATTGTTAGACAGTGGAGCTACGTGATTGGTAATGAGTTTTGAGTTTGCAAAAAAAGCAGGAGTTCAAGTTAAAAAAGATTGAAAGATTTATATAAGAAATATAAAGAAAGAGCAGAGATAGACATAATTGGAAGACAAAAGTGAAATATAATTTTAGGAATGCTATAACTTTCTCACCACAATTCTGAGATTGACTATAAAACAAGAGAAGTAATGTTATGATATATCCTTAAACCTTATTTCTTTTAATATGGTTTTATTTTCTTTTTATGGATTTTATTTCTTTTATTTAGTGATGAAGGATCATATAACTATAGTATATAACTATATCATATGAGGTGATATCGTAGGTTTTAAAAAAGATAGAAGGTTCTTGTATAATGATGTTAAAGAGTATGGCTATAGTATGTCTACCTTATAATTAAGACATGATAAACTCATAGATAATACATAGACTTTATAGTAGGTAATATATTGTAGAGCATGAACCAGTATGTATAGTATATATTGTAGTAGGAGGTTCTTTATTAAGTTTCTCTTGTAAACTCTAATATGAGAGTAATAGAGATATACTGGCTTTATGTAAGTTTGTACATCTTTGCTGTTACTGGTGTTGGTTGCTACAATAAGTAAAGATAACAAAATGTTTGAAGAAATGTGAGAAGTAGTAGAGACTGAAACAAGAGAAACTGGGATAGCAAAAGCAAAAGGAAAGAAGAAGGAGAAAAAGAAGAAAAGAAGAAAACAATAGAAGTAAATAAGATGGCAGAGGAGTGGGAAATTTGGGATAAAAAATAAGCAGTAGCAAAGTCCAAAGAAAAGACTAAGAAATTGATATTTCAAAGGTTTTACAAATAGATTCATGTTTTTAAAAAGAAGGCAAGTGAGAGAATGCTAATGAAAAAGATGTAGAACCATCCAATAGATGTGAAGAAAAGGTTTGTACTAAAGAAAGAAAAGGTTTATCTGTTGTCAAGAAAAAAAAGAAGTACATGAGCTCATAGAGGAACAATTAAGAAAAGAGTACATCAAATCCTCAAAGTTGTTTCAAATTGTACCAGTGTTCTTTGTAGGAAAGAAGGATGGTAAGAAGAGAATGGTATAGAACTACAGATATTTAAATGAATAGACTATTAAGAACAATTATTCTTTATCTTTGATTTCAGACATTATAGAAAATATTAGTACTAAAAAAGTATTTACTAAACCAGACTTATGATGGGAATATAATAATGTATAGATAAAGGAGGGTAATAAGTAGAAGATGGTGTTCACAACTCTGGAAGAATCATTTGAACTGATAATGATATTCTTTAGCCTGATGAACTTATCTGTAATATTTCAGATAATAATGAATGAGATTCTATAGAACTTAATTAATACTGAAGAAGTGGCAAGCTTCATTGACAATAGGATAGTGAAAATAGAAAAGGAAGAGAAACATGATAAAGTAGTAGAAGAAGTAGTAAAGAGATTGGCAGAAAACGATTTGTATATTAAACTAGAAAAATACAAGTGAAAGATTAGAAAAGTGGGATTCTTAGGAGTAGTGATTGGGCTGAAAGGAATAAAAATGGAGAAGGAAAAGATAAAGATGATATTGAACTGGCTGACTTCCAAAAGAGTCAAGAATATTCAGAAGTTTTTAGGATCCACCAATTACTATAAGTAGTTTGTTAAAAATTTCACATCTATAGCTAGACCATTACATAACCTAATAAAAAAATTAGAAGTGGGACTAAACAAAAAAGTAGGAAAAAGTGTTTAGGGAGTTGAAGGAGAAATTTACAAAGGAACTAGTATTAGCAATATCAGATTTAAATTTTAAAAATGAGAATGGAAGTTGACATGTCAGACTATGCAATGAGAGAGATATTGTCAATAGAGTGTAAGGGTGGACATTGAAAGCTAGTGGATTACTTGTCAAAATCTCTCAAAATAAGATGAAAAGAAATTACAAAATTTATAACAAGAAAATGCTGGTAGCAATTAGAGAACTGGAAAACTGGAGAAATCTACTAGAGAATGCAAAGTCAAGTTCAAGGTCTGGACAGATTATAAAAACTTAGAATATCTTGAAACATGTATCAGAAACAAAGATAGAAAAGACAGATAAATTGAATAGTAGGCTGGATTGGAAGGTAGGAATAGAAAATGATAATGAAAACCAAAAATTGATGAGAAAGGAATAGGTTTGAGGATTAGTAAAAGTAATAGTAGAAGAATCAGAAGTAAATATAACAGAAAAATAAAAATAGCTAGAGAAAAAAACAAAAAGGTGGTGAGAGTAGTAGAAAAGATGAAAAAGATAGAAGTCAAAATATTGAGAAGCAATAAATAACAGATAGATAGAGAGTTGGCATTGAAGAAGAAGATTTATATGCCAAAGAATGAAAAATTGAAGATAGAGATAATCCAGTCACATCATGATATGCTGGCAGTAGAATATAGAGGAAGATGGAAGATAAAAAATTTGGTGACACAGAATTATTAGTGGCCAGAAGTGATAAAAAATATGGAAAGATATGTAGATGGATGAAGAATTATGGCTAATAAGGTGCCAGAGAAACTATGAATACATTTGATAGCAGACTTTATTATGAAGTTACCATTAGTAGCAGAGAAGAATGTGGTTTTGGTAGTATACAACAAGCTGTCCAAAATATTTTGTGGCAATAACAGAGGGAACATCAATGAAGAGACTAGCAAGGTTGTTCAGGAATGATGTATGAAAGCTGCATAGGTTATCAAAGAGTGTGATTTTAGATAAGAAACTACAGTTTGCAGCAGAGTTGACTAGGAAGCTGAATAAAATATTGAAGATCAAAGTTGTCAACAGCATTCTACCCACAGATAGATGGGCAAACAGAATGTATAAATCAAGAGTTAGAATAATACTTGAGATTCTTTGTGGATCATAGATAAAAAGATTGACTGGAATGGTTAGCAATAGTAGAATTTGCAGTAAATAATAAAATACATTCAGCAACTAAAATATCTTTATTTATAGCAAATTATAGTAGAGAACTAAGAATAGGAGCAGATATTAGAAGAAAAGAAAAAGTTGAAAAAGCAGTGGAGTTTGCAGAGAAAATGAAAAGGAAAGAAGCTGAGAAATAGAAGAAAGGTAATAAGATGATGTTCAGTGCAAAAGATTTGGTATTGAAAGAGAAACTAGCAAGGAAATTAGTGGACCAATATGTTGGTCTATATATTATTGAAAAAGTGGTATCTACTAATGTAGTTAAATTAAGACTGCCAATTTCAATAAAGATTTTCCTATTTATGAATGTCAGTTGAGTAGTAAGATATAAAGAACCAGTGAAGAGATAGAAAGTGGAAGAAGTGAAATCAATAGAGGTGGAAGAAGTTAAGAAGTAGAAAATAGAAAAAATATTGAATAAAAGAAAAATAAGAGAAGTGGTAAAGTATTTGGTGAGATGAAAGGAGTTTACAGTGGAATATAATATGTAGAAGAGAAAAAAAGACTTAGAAAATGTGAAAGAAGTAATAATAGAGTTTGAGAAGAGACTAAGTGTAGAAGTAAGAAGACAAGAAAAGTTAGATATGTCAGAGGAAAGAAATTTCAGGAGAGAAGAATTACCAGAGAAGTATACAGTGAAGATGTTGTATAGGTGGAATAATAAAAAATTTAAAAAGAAATATTCAAAAAAAGCTGGAAAAGAACTAGTAAAAATAGAAGTCAGTTTCTTCAAAGGAGAAACCTTAAAGGAAGGATGATGTCAGAGTTGAAAACAATAAACTCTGTGTATTTTATTTTATTTTATTTATAATCAACAATTTATTACATGGAGTATGAAGGCAGACTGTGATAGCTACTTTATAACTACATTAAATAAAACTAAAGAAAAAGAAAAGAAAAGAGAAAACTGTTTAAGCAAAATATAAGCTAGCTCATTTGGATTGAATTCTAAGAAAGAAATAAAATGATTCATTATCTCTCTCATCAGGTTCCAGTACTTATTGAATTTTCTACACTCATAGAAAATATATCTTGATTTGATTGGATAGAATCTACATAGATACTTAAATTCTTCTCTTAGGAAAAATCTTAAACAATATTCTCCAATCAGGGTGTGATTGGTAATGGCTTTAGTAGCTCAAGCATATAGTAAGTTTGAGAAACCAAAGTGTTCTATTCATAGGCCTTCTTTTATATAAGAAAGCTCAATTTCTGATAAATTGTTATCTAATAAGTGGAGAAAGTTTCTTCCCTTGAGATCTGACTATTTGAAAGCTGTATGCCATTCTTTGATGATGTTGTCACATTCCTCTTTCTTACTAAAGTCTCATGATGATTTGCTTGAACATAAGAGAACAAGGTCAAATTTCTTTGTTTTCTTATCTACCACTATATGTAAATGCCATTGCCATTAGGGCAGTCCCAAAGTTCTATGATATTATTAGCATGCTTGCTGAAGAATGCTCTGAGTTCTTTAGATATTGCAATTGATTGTTGCTAATGTGAATGCATAGAGGGATCAAAGATTTTTTTGTTGCATAAATAATATCAGTAATGACTATGATGCATGAGACATCTTGTGTTTGAATAGCTTGATTAATCCCATATCTGATGGTGAATAATTCTGCCTCCATTGATGCAATGTCAACAGTATAATAGAGCATTTTCTTTAGAGAATTGTTGGAGAAATAGATATGAGAAATAGAGGAAGTAACATTGTTTTTGACACTTGTGTCAGTGATAATAACAATTTTTTTTGGATCCAATGATGATTCAAGAACAATTTCATCAAGTTTCTTTTAATGAGCTTCTTTACTTTTGTTAGAACTGTGATTGACATTGTGAAAGAATATACAACTAGAGAAAATGTCAATTAATCTACTATCCAGATGAAATTCAAAATTTAAAGAATCAAAGGTTGTAAAAATTCCATTTAGTTGATTTTTTGTGTTGACAATGAAACTCTTGATTTTTTGTTGTTGCTTGGAAGTCATATTTCTCAGAACAAGATAGTGTGATTGAGATTTCAGAGTGTGTCTTCTCTCAAGTAAAGATTTGATAACATGGTTATAAGGGAGAGTAGCTATTTACAATTGATTTCTATCACTCAGTTTATAAAGATGTAAATGTATAGGAATTAGACTAGCAATGGCCTCAATTTCTATAGAAGAAGAGATACAAAAGGTACCTAATATCTAAAGCACCACTTGTTATTGTATTTTGTTAAGCTCTTTAAGAGGATATAGTAATGGTACCTTGTTGTAATGCCAAAGAAGGAACCTGTATGGAGTAATTAGAAAAATACATATTCTGTAGAGTAAGCATTTTTGATAGAATAGGAGTCCATGTGTTGAGTTGCCAAGCATTTTTATATATTTGACCATAGACAGTGCTTTATTTGCATAAAACTTGATATGTTGTCAAAAATAAACCCAAGATATTGCCAAGTGTCTTTAGGATAGAGGATAGGGCCACTAATTTGGTTAAGATTCAAAAACAAAGAATCAAAAAAACCATATGACCTAGAAAAATGGAAAATTTCAGTTTTCTCATGTTCAACTACAAGTCCAAACTGAGAAATGAAAAATCTGTCACCTATAAACAAAAGAAATGATATAAAGATTTTAAGATTTTTTATTCTTTTTTCAAAGATGTAAAAGATTGGAGCAATAAAAAAAGCAGATAAAATGGGAGAAAGTGCTGATCTCTAACCAACATCTATGTCCATAATGAAAAATAAGGAAGTAAAACCATTCCATAAGTATCTAGTTTTCCTGTTTACTAGATAGTTAGAAGAAAAAAAAAGAGAAATTCTTGAATCAAATTCTGCTTTTTTAAGAATTAAAGGGATTAATTGGTGGTTTAAAGATAGAAAAATTAAGTGATATCAAATGCTAACATGCTCATTTAAAGGTTTTTGACCCATCCAGATCAGATTAAGAATATGCCTGCATCTATTGTTGAGCATTGTTTGAGTTCTCCAAGTTGATTTGAATGAATGAAGTTGTTAGTGATCAAATAAAACTATAGGTATTCACCAATAACTTTTTCTATCAGTTTTCCTAATGTATTCAATAAGATGATAGGGTAGAAAGACTTGATAGAGTTGTAAGCAATCTTGTTGGACTTTGGGAATGATTACATCTTGAAGTGTATTACCCAATGTCCTAGATTAATGCATGTATTAGCTATGCTGACAATGTTCTCTAAACATTTATCATCTTTGACAACTAGCTTGAAGTGCTTTTATGAAATTCTATTTGGTCCAAAAGCAGATGAATTATGGTCATCCATTGTATTGAATTGCTTCAATGGCCAGTAGTTTTCATTTCTTAACCCAATTCATAAGGTCCTATAGTCTACAATTTTTTAATGTAATTTCTTGAATCTTGTTATCAAAAAATAAGCATTTTGTGGTCGTCACTGTTCTTTTGAAGTCCTTTTATTCTTTGACTTTCCTTGATGCCCTGTATACTGTTAGCTTTTCCTGACACTTCTCATTCTACCAATTTTTGGATTGTCTCATAATATTGACCAATCATGAATGCAATATCCATGTTGATTCTGATATATTAGCATATTTTTGAACTATGCTTTTGAGAGAGTTTTTGTCAAGAATATTCACTATATCAATATTTCTGAATCTTCTTATAAAGTCATTTACAAATTTGGATTCTTCTTCACTATTCTTATGATGGTGTATCTTTTATCCTGGATGAACTTTTCCTCAATTATGATATTAACAGTAAGAGAAGCATAATCTGAGAGAAAACAAAGTTTTGGATGAATTTTGTAATTAATAAGTTCTGATAAATTTGACTGTAAGAATAGATCAATGACCAAATTGGAATATTTTTCATTATTGGAATATCAAATAAAAATCTATTGGGTAGAGGAAGATAAAGTGAGGTCAAAAGAGTCTACAATCTCTACTAAACTGTCACTATAAAAAGAATGGAAAGAGTATGACAGATCCCATTCACTATCTCTGATATTGAAATTGCTAGCCATAATTAAGATATTGTGAATATTTGTTTCAGTATTCTTAAAATACTTTAAAGCTAAATGATTATCATCTGAATAATATTAAAAAAAACACATAGAGGTTAAACAAACATTGATATATAGCACAACTCTTAGATAGTCTTGTTTATCAGAATTTAATCTGAAAAAGGTAATCTAGTTCAGATAGTTAGGGACCCCTACAACTTTGTCCTCATTTTCATTAAAAAAAACTTGGAATAGCACATATAAATGACTATAGAGGCTCTTGAATGAAAAGGGTATCAATATTTTTTTGGGTTTCTAATATTAATTCTGTGAAGGCTCTGTTTTTTTGAATATTCTGTGAGAATATCTTGAGATTTTTGATAATTATGCTTGAGCAATACTTTCAGTAGAGCAAATCAAGTTTTTCCTGGTTTCCCAGATTTCTTGGTATTTTTTTGTATGCCATTCTTTATTGAAACAATGTTTCCAAAAAGGACAAGCATTCAAATTGGCTTGGTGATTGCTTTTATAGTTCAAGCATTTAAACAAATAGGAGTATAGTTCACCCTACTTTGTTTCAAGTCTTGGAAGGTTGGTCTTAAAGTTTGTCTTACAACACCATGCAAAGTAATAGTGATGTTCAGTTTTATGAGGTCCATTACACTTAATACATTTTGACCCTTGAATTCTATACACAAAAATAGTATACCCTTACTTCCAGCAGTTCTTATACTAGAAGACTCTTGAGTTCATGTTCACACCACAAATGGTGGCAATAAAGCTCTCTATGTTAAAATACCTGTTAATAAGACATTTAGTCTTACTACTACTTTGAACATCCCATATGTTCAGCTATACAATAGCTATATCCAACTTGGATAATGTTTGAATAACTTAAGGTTTTGAAATAAGCAAGACATTGTTGAAGATGTGGTTGCTTTCTTTAGATAAGATTTATATTGAGAAAGGCACAGTACTTTCTTGAAGATCTTTTAGTTGTCATATTGATCTTGGATCTAACCTTTCCAGAATCATTAATAGTCCTGTAGATATTTTTGATTTTCTTAGCTGATAGATTAAGGAAATTTTCCTTAAGTTTCAGGATTTCACTGACATTTGGAGCTAATGCTTGAGCATATGACTATTTTTTAGGTTTAGTGTTTTTCTTAGTTGTATTACTTTTCTTGAAAAATTTTGATTTTTCCAAGATTTTCTTAAGTAATCTAGCTAGGATAGGAGGTGGAAGTTTGACAATTTTTACTTGCTTGTCCTTCAACTGTTCAACTCACTTAACAGGTTTGTTGACTTTAATTTTGGGAGTGAATTTGAAGAAAATACTCTACTTGAAAGTCATGTTATTCTTATCTATTTCTAACACATCCTATCCTGCTTCATAAATGGATGAAATGAAAATCTATGCTACCTGACCAAAATCTTGAAGCTGTTTTACATCATTTATCTTGTTGCTCTTTGCACTTCTATTCCTAATAAAATTAGCTATGTATAAGAGTGAAGTAGACATATTCTTTGCATCAATTTCCAAAAATTCTATGGTACCAAAATAAAAATGGGATAGGCTTCTCCATCTCAGGTATTTGGTTCAACCAGTTGACATATATCATAAGATATTGGGATATTTGTGAATTCCTGAGACAAACATGAGTTAGTATTATTAATAACCTCACTCTCACTTTGAAGTTGTTTAGAGCAGGAGCCTTATTGTTAACATGTTGTACCCCATCCTTGGAGCTGCTGTCTATTACCTGTTCAACTAGTCTGCTTTCCCCTTCTTTAGACATAGTGTATGAAAGAGAAAAACTCTCTCTCTTTTCAACTTACATCTGCTCACTCCAGAGTAGATTGTTACTTTGAATTTCCATCCTTTTATAGTATGGAATAGATGAAACATTCAAATGCACTGAGGACTCTTTTGAACTGTATTTGCTAAAGGAAGCTAATCTTCCCCTAGAATTGTCTGTATTGATGTCCATTTCCATATTGGAGGAGTTTTAAACCATTGGAATGGAAGTAAAGACTTTGGAAGTACTAGGAAAAATTGTATTCACTAATTTTCTTATGGGTGATACCATGCAAGATGGTGGTAAGAGAGAAAGAAGCATACATTTTATTTTTCTTTCTCATTCTTATTTTTATTTCCCTTTTTATTTATTTTATTTTCTTGAAACTTAGAATTGAAAATTAGAGTAATAGTCACATATTATAACATCTGTCACAATTACTGATTACATGGTCACATAATACAGAGAAGATTGTAGAAGGTTCTAGAACAGATAATGTTATACAGTATAACAATAACATGTTAATCTTATAGAAAGTATATAGACTTTAAGGTAAATTAGTTATAGTGTGCACATAAACTACAGTCTGTAGTATACAAGGTAGACTATCTTGTAACAGAAACTCTATCAAGTTCTCTTATGTAAGCCCTATACAAGATTTTTTTAACCAATCACTAAATCTTAAGTCATAACATCTAAACTGTCATATATCAAGTCTACCCATTCTGAAAACATGCCTCCACAGAAATAATATAACAAATTCAGATATCTGGTCTTCCATGATGGAGATACTCCTATTAAATTCAGCCTTCTATGGCAGTGTTTCCCTATTCAACCTCTTTCAGTGTTTTATTACTGAAACCTCTGCTTGAGGCTATGTACTGAAACCCCTTAGTATCTCCTATACATCTGACTTGTATATAAAACTAGTAGTTACACTGTAATTCACCAGTCTGATAATCAACAAAGATAAACTTCTATTGAACTCAATCCCTAGTGTTCAATAGCAACATACCAATATCAGCACTCACTCTCACTTCAGACTTTGTCCAATTCTCTGAAATTGTAACTATGTGACAGACAGACAGTACAGTACATAAGCTAAAGCCAAGGTTGTTCTAACAAGTCTGCATCATTGAACTCCTAGCATGAAGTTTTCCATACTCTATACATCTCTAAGCCAACCCTATATACTTTTGCTTTTTGGTGTGAACTGCATCTGAAAGCTTTGCGATAATGATTAACATTAACTTCTTGAAATTGGAAGGCCAACAACTAAGATCAATACATGAATTTGTTATATTAACAAAGTCAGTAACACATTTAACATTGTCTATTAATACTTTGAGATGACTCTAGAAGATATGATCTAGATCTAGAATAGACAAACTACTACATTTGTTGATAGCATTGATAAATTTGGCTTTGGAGAAGGGAGACCATTCTGCTTGTTAGTACAACAGAATTTCATTTAGAAGTTGCAAATTGATTAGTCTGTTTTGAGCTGTATTATAAGACTGATAAAGTGCTTGCTACAACTCATCCAACTGATTGTAAGGATGTCTATTAAACTTGATGGTTTCTATAGCTGGTAATTTGTATTTTTTAACCCAATTTATCAAATCCTAAAATCTCTTGTTGGTCAATGCAATTTCTTGAATTCTGTTATCAAAAAAGATCTGTTTATACCATCTTTCTGTATTTGATCCAGTCTGTTCTTCTTCTAAATGATTGGTACTTGACCAGATCCCTATTGCATTTCTCATTCCACCATATCTTAAAGTATTTAGTAATATTAACACATTTGGAATACTTATATCAGAGCTTTTCTGCAATAAAAGCAAATTCTTAAGTTATTTCTTCTAGCATTTCACAATCAAGAATATTCATTGTATTGATACAACTTATCCTATTCCTCAGCTCATTGACAAATTCTTTTTCTTTCTCATTATTTTTAACAATAGCTCATTTTCAATCTTGGATGACTTCTTCTTTAATGATGATATTGACTAATAAAGGAGCATGGTTAGAAGGACTCTGAAAATCCAGTGAAATCATGTGATTGTTGAATTCCTCTACATTTGCATGAAAAAATATTAGATCTAGTACTAAATTTGAATCTTGAGGGTTATCTAAGTAATGAGTAGATACCTAAACAACAGGTGATAATAGATCTAAATTGAGACTGTTAGCTATTTTCCTGAGTGTATTTCCATGTGTTGAATGATGTGAATATGAAGGGTCTCAATCATGATTTCTAATATTGAAATCCTCTATCATAATTAAAACATTATTCAAATTCATCTTAGTATCTTTTAGATACTTTAAGATGGATTGTTAGTTATCTGAGTAAACACTAATAATGAGATACATAATGCTGTGATTGAAAAATGAAATAATATTTATGTTCTTATGATTGAAAATGTCTTATCTGAGTGAAAAATGCATTTTTATCAATCTAATATTAATGTAAGTGAGAACTCTTGAATAATCACTCTCAAAATGCAAAGTTCTTGTAAACATCATTCATAATGGGTGATTGGGAGCTCCTATAATATTTTCCCCTTCTTCAGATACAGAGCTTAGAATACTACAAATAATTGACTAGAAAGGTTTTTGAATAAATAGAATGTCAAAATTTTTGTTATTTTCCAAGATAGTTTCAGTAAAAAGTCTATTCTTTTGAATATTTTGTGAAAAGATTTTTAGAGATTTAATATTCATTATTTTATACTACTCACAAATGTGTTATGGGACGCTTTGGACATGAACAATTTTTATTTTCTTTTTCTTTTATTTTCTGACTTTATAGGGATTTTGTTTTCTTTTTCTTTTCTTTTCTTTTAGATGATGAAGAGGCATGTGACATCGCAGTCACATGACATGTCACATGATGTGACGTCATAGGCCTAGAATGTAGTAGAAAGAACTAGAAGATGACATCAGGGCACATGAAGTACACATGGTAGCCTTGAGTAAGACATGAGGCAGACATGAGGGTGAAGTATGGACATAAGGGCAGGGTTAAATATTAGTAGCATGGACCATGAACCTTTTGTATAAATAGGACTCTAATTAAGAAGAGGCTCCTTGTCGAGTTCTCTTGTGAAATTCCCATATTATATCCCAACTCTGAGATTTACTCATTAGTGAGATCATTGGACATTGTGTCTGGTAGTTGCCATAACAAAATGAGCAAATCAAATTGGCTCTGATTTCTTGAAACTCTTAGGACTTGTTGTTATGTTATTCTCAGTTAAATTTATGTTTTCAGAATAGACAGTTGTAGCTATCCACCTGATGTTCACCCTTGTAGTTAATACACTTGAAAGAGTGAGTGCAGAATTTCCCTTTCTTCATTTCAAGTCTTGGTGGATTTATCTTGAAATTGGCTTTGCAATACTATACCATTTCTCTATGATGTTTCAACTTGTACAGACTATTATATTTTTGACACTTTGATCTATGTGTGTGATATATATTGTTATGCCAGAAAATGCTTTTCTATAAAAACAAGTAATTTCCTAAGGTTTTTTAGCATATAAGACCTTGTTGAAGACATTAGTGAAAGAAACTTACTCCTAGATAACATCTTAGGTCCTCTCAAGTAAACACAGTCAAGAGGTGGTATGGTAGCCATTAATCAAACTATATTTTGAATAGAAGAGATCTCTGGAAACCTGAAACACCATTCACAAATAACTAGCTACAAAGAGTGTGTATTCTCAGAAGCCCTTTACTAAGTAACAAATGTTCAGATAATCAAATAATGCAGGAATACATGAAATCAGAATTCAGTGGAGTCTAGAATGGAGAAATGAGACAAAGTGGCCATGAAGACAAGATAGGAGAAAATAGACTAGGTCCTAGCAAGTATAGATTGGTTTGTAGATAAAGAAGTGACCTTGTGCTTCTGAGACCTCTAAGAGCTATATTATGGTTTTGATCTCTATTCTCTAGTTACATTCTCTGTATTTTTAGAATAATATATAAGCCATGAGTGGAAGAGAGTAAAAGAAGGAGGACTCCTATCTGAATGCCCCCATTTAAGACCGGTTTCAACTTCTATTCTATCAAGTAAGTGTTATTAGTTTTTACTATCACTTTTGGACAAGTTTTGAAGAGTTCTAGCAGTTTGGGAAAGGCTGGCAAGGTAAGTATCAGTTGGTATCTTCAGTCATAAGATTTGACTTGAGAGGTGCCTTTGAGGTATATCATCTGGAATAGATAGTGTTGTTGGAGACTCTTAAGGAACTTTGCAATCTATTCACTAGATTTTCCAAAGGAGCTTATTACATAGTGTAAGGTTCACTGTTTAGAAGTATGTTAGCCAGGGAAAGTATTTACAAATGAATGCTACTTGTATATTTTTTTAATACTTCACCCAACTTCATCCTTTTGTTTTCATGAAAGCCCTTTTGAGAGTTTTATGAGTTCTAATCTTCTTTTATATTATTATTTCTATATCTTTTATTGATTTCTAATGCTGATATTGTCCTCTTTGAATTCTTTAGCACATAGTTAAGAGCTAATGTTATATAGTTCTTGTGGTATCCTAGCATAATCTCTTTTCTACTTGACTTCTGTTAACATACATAGTGTGACCTCACTTTCAGCAGTTTTTATATTGAGGAATGCTGGAGTTCATGTTTATTTCCCTAATCATGGCAATATGTTGTTCTATATTGAAATACCTATTAATAAGATATTTTGTATTCATACTATTTTGTAAGTTCTAAATATCAACCTATACTACAGCCATGTCAGACTTGAGAAATGCCTTAATAACTCAAGGACGAAAGGCCAGAACTACATTGTTGAAGATGTGAGTGCTTTTAATAACACTCTTAATAGTATCTAAAGTAACAGGGAGATTAATATCTTCAACAAAGTACAGGATACTTAGAATCTTGAAATATGATTTGGATTGTGAAAGTCTTGAGATCATGATGTCATTCATATCAACATCATTCAATTCTTTTACATATTTTTCTATTATATTTAGATCAGAAGAAGTGGCTATCTTGTTAGTTGTAATAATGATTTCCTTGTTGTTAGAACAAATATAATTAGCAGAAATATCAGATTTAACCTCTTTCAGTAACCTGTTGATATTTGTACTTGATAGATCTTTAGTCATTATGTTAATCTTAGGTTCACTTTTTTAGTTTATATTATTTATGATCTTATCAGGTGTGGTTCACACTAGAGTGGAAGTCTGCAGAATAGACTTAGAGATGAGTGAACTTGTGGAACAACCTTGGCTTCAGCTTATGTACTGTGCTGTCTGTTTTCCATGTGGTCACAACTTTGGATGTTGGGAAGAAGTTCAAGATGGGAGTGAGTGCTGAATGGTGTGTCACCATTGAACACCAGAGATTGAGTTCAATAAGAGTTTATCTTTGTCGATTATCAGACTAGCAAATTACAGTATAACTACTAGTCTTATATACAAATGGAAAGTATAGGAGATGCTTGAGGTTTCAGTGGGAAAACCCCTATTACCCCAAGCAAAGGTTTTAGTATTGAGACACTGACAGGAGTAACTCCATCATGGAAGACTGAGTTGAATAGGAGTATCTCCACCGTGGAAGACAGAATACCCGGATGGTTGCAGCACCGCCATAAGATGTGTTGCAAGAAATGTGGCTACCATGGAAGGCAGACTTGTATGATTTGGAGGTAGTTTCACCATGGGGACATTATTTCTGGACAGGTGGACTTGCATATGACAGATCTTTTGAGAAGATAATTTTGGAAAAGTTTCTTTGATCTTGATGATCTCCTTAATATTGTCTTTGGATATCTACACATATAACTATTTATTAGATTTAGAAGCTAAGTTCAAGAGTAACTTTTTCTTGAAAAATTTGGATTTGGCCAGAATGCTTTTACTAAGCCTTGGAGAAATAGGTAGAGGAATTCTTAAAATATTGGCCTATTTGCCTTTAAACAAATTGTTGTTAATCATATTCTTTGTGAGTTTCATATTAAATTGAGAAGATATATATTGTCTAAAAGTCTTGTTATTCTTGTTAGCTACTAATTTATCCCATCCAGACTCATAGATAGAAGATAGGAATTCCCAAGCTATGAATCTAAATTCCAAAACTTAAGAAATATCTTCAGTTGTTCTATTTTCTAATTTATATTACCTAATGAACACCACTATCCTGAAAAGAGAGTACATGATGTTCTTGGCATCTCCTTCCAAGTACTTGTCTATCCTAAAAAGAAAAATAGGACAGAAGTTCTCATTCTATAATCAAGGGTTCTTGGGTTGATTGGCTATATATAGAATAACTAATAGATAGAATAACCAATGGTTTCAAATCTTGAGAAGTGCTTGTGTTATTAATCTCTACTGTATGAGAAACATATATGGGCTTGACTATGAACTCCATGCTTATAATGTCTTTTATCCTCTCTTTCAAGAGTGTATAGAAAAGAAAGAGGCTTTAAACTTCTCCAATTTTAAGTTATTGGTCAAGGCTTGTACTCAGTTCATATAATCTGTAGAAGATGCAGTAGAATAGGTAGATATTTCCTTGAAATTGTTGATACTAGGAAAAGTTGAACATCCTCTAGACATATCAATTTCAATATCCATTAAGTAATGTGTAGAGAGTTCTGGTTGGTTGTTTTAAAGATTTGAAGTAGAAGGATACAATTTATTTGCTAATTCTCTTATGGGCACTACCATACAAGATGATAGTAAGAAAGAAAGAAGCAATAATAGATAGAAATCTTCTTTACAAACAGAGAAACACTATTAAAGTCAATAAAGATCAAAGAGAAATCTAAATAAAGGTATAATCCTGAAGATTACCACTACACAGATAAGATAAGATAATATTTCTCCCTTTTTTTTCCTATATTACACTATTTGGCTAAAATACTATACAATACTCAAAGCTATCTGTGATGTATTTTTAGTCTTAATTCCAGACATTACAGACATCATAACTTTGAACTCCCAAATTACAGACAACTGAGCTAAGTGAGGTCCCCTACCCTAGACTTACAAAAGATTGCTCATAACTAATTTACAAATTATGTGTTCAGGTTTAGAAAGACCTATTTTACTAAGATAATAGAGTTAAGAAAAAATAAAAGAGATAAAACTAAGAAACTATTTATAGAAATAAAAAAGCAAATCAAGTAAGTACTCATGAAGACTTAAAGAGAGATAATAGTTGATCTTAAGAGAAGAAGGCAAATATACTTAGATACTCCTTCAAGAAGTCAACAAAGTCCAAGACTTTAGTAGCCTAGTAGTTTTGATCACTGAAAATCTAGTAAGAGCACTTAAATAAGTGTCTAAGAAGTTGAGAGTTCAATTTTCTTCAAGTATAAAGATTTTAACTTTACAATCATATAATAATAATATCATATAGCAACCACTAGAGTTTTTGGTTCCTATAATTGGTATATACCATAGAACTAATGAGTATTACATTGCTGCTAGAACACAAGGTCTAGTAATAGACTTCTTAAAGAATAAAATCTGTAAATCTTGCAAGGCCAAGTAACCAGATTAGTTCTCATTATGAGAGCTATTTTTAGTAATATCCATAACTAGAACTGGAAGAATAAGTTGATATAAGATAGGAAATTAGACTGATAACAATCCAATCCTGAAGAGCTGATTAGTTAAGAGCTTAGCCTACTATTTAATATAAACCCACCTAACTAGATCAGATTCTGGGAGGCTAATTAAATAAGGGTTCAGTGTTATAACTCAAAACCCTTAGAGTTGGATTATAAGATAACCTTATATTGGGTAACACAAGAGAACTCAATAAAGAGCTCTTTTACAAA
>Ga0157368_1000449_pt1 | contig 19195 bp, 16 predicted proteins | sample AttbisABBM3_FD_113146 | JGI IMG/M metagenome (GOLD analysis project Ga0157368, IMG submission 113146) | Fungus gardens microbial communities from leaf cutter ant in Botucatu, State of São Paulo, Brazil - Atta bisphaerica ABBM3 | ecosystem: Host-associated > Fungi > Mycelium > Unclassified ...
GTTCTCCTATCTTACTTCTGTCAGTGTTTCACTACTGAAACCTCCATTTGGGATAATATACTGAAACTCTAAGCATCTTCTGTATTTCTGACTTGTATATAAGATTAGTAGTTACACTATAATTCACAAGTTTGATAATCAATAAAGATAATCTCTATTAAACTCAATTTCTGGTGTTCAACAGTAACATACCCAATTAGTACTCACTTCCATCTCATACTTTACTTATTCTTCTGAAGTTGTGACCACATGGCAGACAGATAGTATAGCACATAAGCTAAAGCTAAGGTTGCTCTACAAGTCCATATTATCAAGCTCTATTCACAGAGTTTACATATTCTGCATATCTCCAAGCCAACACTGTGGACTTTTGCCTCTTGGTATGAACTACACCTGACATATAGTCACATATAGTAGTCATATAATCTTCCATTACTAAATAAAGAAAACTAAAACAAACTAAAACTAAAAGAAAACAAAAGAAATAAATTCATAAAATCAAAATAAAACTATATTAAAATATTAGAGTCCAGAAGCATATTATAATAAGTTGATCTGCACTAGATGAGTTTGGAAAATGTAGGTCAGAGGAAGCATATTATTTATAAGAGAGTGTAGATATAATCAGACTAGTATATAACATAGTTGTCTTGTATCAAGACGACAGAAAGTAAACTTAGTCTTTTTATTTTCTTTCTCATTTTTATTTTATTTTAGATTTATTTTTCATCTTTTCTATTTTTAGAACTCTGAGGTTAGGGTTAGAAGTGATCAGTCACATCAGTCACATCTGATAGTGTGGTTACAATATCAATCATAGAACTTAAGAGAAAAAAGTAAAAGGTTCTAGAACAAAATGATGTCATACAACATGAAAACCACATGTTGGCCTCATCTTTTACACATGGTAATTTAGAGTAGGTGTCAAGATCGAAGAAGGTGGACTTGATTTATTTTATTTTTCTTTTCATTTTCATTTCAATTTATTTTTTTCTATTTTCTATTTTTAAAACAACTAGGGTTAGGGTTGATTGGTCATGCTGTCACATCAGTCACTGGATGGCGCAGTCACAAGACAGATCATGAGACTTGGGAGAATTTATTAGAAGATTTGAGGATAGATGACATCATACAACATGGATACCACATGTTGGCCTCATGGACTACACATGGTTGTTTAGGGTAGGGTGCACAGTACTTAGCATGGACCATCTGTAGGACTATATAAGGTAAACTAGTTTGTAGAAGAGTTCTCTATCGAGTTCTCTTGTGTTACTCAATACAAGAGTTGTTCTTTGGTCTCACTCTAAGGACTTAAGATCATAACAGTAGGGTGCACAGTAGTTAGCATGGACTATCTGTAGGAGTATATAAGGTAGACTATTTTATAAAGAGCTCTTTATCGAGTTCTCTTGTGTTACTCTAATACAAGGGTTGTTCTTATTTCCCACTCTAAGGATTTAAGATCATAACATCTTGATTGAGTCATTGTTATAATACATAACAAAAGAGTTTGTAAAACAAACAACTAGATAATAAAACATAGATATGTAATCTATAGTAAAAAAAGTTAGAAAAATAAAGAAAATAAGATAAACAGACAGATTGTCATGGTGCACTCCAAGTTCCTATATTTTGAATCTTCTTTTCTTTTCACTATTTCATTTTTCTGTTCTTTTATTTTTCTGTTTATTTTGTGTAGAAGAACAATGAAGACAGGGTACATAACCATAGTCATATGATATGATGTCGAAGTACATGACAAAACATGATTACATGTTATAAAAGGATGTAAAAAAGGTGCTGGAACAATAGGAATGGCTATGGCATATTGTCTTCATATAGAACACTAGGGAGGGGTTATTTATTAGTAGAACAGACCATCTTGTACTTATATAAATACTGTACCAATAAACTGAGGACTCCTCGTTGAGTTCCTCTTGTTAAACCTGCTAAACAAGTTTGACTTCTAAGGAGTGTACATTGTCACCTTCTTAGCAGCAGTTGCCACAACACAGATGTTCTAAGCACATCTTATGAAGTAGTTCCCCTTTGCCCTGGATTTCTCATATCTACTGTGGCTGATTCAATTGCCACATACAGTTTATTCCAAATCACACCAAGTGCTCGCCCGCCATGTGTCCTTTCAAGAAAGATATTGAGGTTTTGAGAAGTGGCTGAGTCAACCCGGAAGTGGACCAACTCGACCGTGTTTGCATTCATTCATACGCTCACTTTGTCGAAACCCCCATTTTCAATTTCAATAGTAAATTGACGGACAGAACGCAGCCATAAGACCGGGCCGTAACAGGTGATCACTATTACGTTCCGGAGGCGAGATATCTGGGAAAATCAGTTGTCATAGATGCAACCGTAGGGAGTTGAGGGATATGGCGTGTTATAAATGATATAAATGGTATTTAGAACTCAGGGGAGGTATTTGTCTCCACACTGCATAAAATGGGAACAACCTTTCAAATTGCACACTGACAATGGTGTCTCTTTTCCTCCTTGTTGCCACTTTTGGCCTGGTTTTTGTTCTTCATAGGATCATTGGTGCACTGAGGATACTTCGCTCGGTAGAGTAAGAATTTGACCTACTCGCTGGGTTTCTAGTTGAATGCTGAAATCATGATAGTTACCTTGCAGGTCACCGAACAGTGCTTGGTTTCACAAGTATCCTCTACCATCTTCTTCCCCCCATCCCAGGGATCAAGCTCAGCTCAAATCATTTATTTGAAGAAGATCATAGGGGTAGGTAGAGCCACCTACAGACACGTTCTATTCGACTTTGACCCCCCCCCCCCTTTCTTCGACTAGTTTTCGAGAATGTTGGATGGGATGCCTATTCAGAGGTATGTTTCTGAGCTTGGCCTTCTCCACCACAGTATCAATCCGATATCCTCGCACTTTAGATGACGTTCTGGCCCAAATTGAGTAATACCATTTATGTGGCTGACGTTGAAGCCATCAAGGTTGGTCGTAGCTAGCTATCGTTCACCGTTCATTGTAGCTAGCGGGCATTCACAGGATTTTTCCACGACTAGGCGCTTTCCAAAGCCTACCAAGATCTATGAATCCGTCAATATCTATGGTAAACATATTGTGTCCACGGATGGGGAGCTATGGAAAAAATATCGAAGGATATCAAGTCCATCATTTTCCGAGGTCAGCCTATTAGCGTTTCCCCCCATGAGCACAATCCCTAATGGTTGTCTCTAGAAAAACAATCAACTAGTATGGGAAGAAACGTTACGTATCGTGGATGATTTGATCGAGAATGCGTGGAACAATCAGGATGCAGTCGTCGGTCATGGTGTAGATATAACCTTGCAGGTGAGTAACTAATGAGTCCACAACCCATTTGTCCTTTCTGACTGATCTGGACGTTCTTAAAGCTCGCATTGCTCGTCATCGGGGCAGCAGGTAAGTAGATTCAAACTGTTTTCCATGAACCTAGTAGATATGAGGGATCTTAGGTTTCGGCCAGAAGGTTAGCTGGGAAGACGATAATAGTCTCAAGCCGGGACACCATCAGTTGACTTTCCGAGAAGCTTTACATACTACTGCAGAGGAACTCTTGTTGAACTCCGTTCTTCCTCGGTGGATTAAAGCGATACCTCATCCAAGACTGAAGAGAATTCGACAGGCTACAAGTGAGCTTGGCGTGAGTCTTTGTAGTTTATAACATTGTTCTCAGACTTATTGCTTGGCTTCCATCGCTACACTCTAGGATTACATGCGAGAAATGATTAAGGATCGTCAATCTGCTGAGGTTCAAGATAAGCACGACCTATTCAGCAGTTTGATTCACGCCAACAAAGAAGAAACTGAATTAACCGCCCTTACCGATGAAGAACTCATGGGTTTGTCATTGTCAACTTCATATAATCTGGGCTAAATGATTTTGTAGGAAATCTCTTCATTTTCTTGGTGGCCGGACATGAAGTTCGTTATTCAGGATTTCTGAAGAGGCTCGTCTGATTAAGCCGTTTACAGACCACTGCACACACCCTCTCATTCACTTTTGCTTTTCTGGCTCTTTACCCCGATATTCAGGAGAAACTGTTCAACCATATCACGCAAATCATTCCTGGCGGACGCAGACCTGTGAGTGCGGTTGCACATATCGATTTATCGATCGCTCACTCCAGAATCGCTCTTTTAGTCCTACGAGGACATGCCAAAACTAACATATGTAATGGCGTACGTGAGATATGACACTCGATTTCTGTCTCTCAGACTTACCTCACAATTTACGATCAGCATCTACAATGAAACACTTAGGTTTTTCGCTCCGGTAAGTCTTTGCTCTTCTGCTGCAGCCGGGTCTCATGACATCTACAGGTCACCTCGGTGTCCAAAATAGCACCGGAGGATACGTCCATAACAGTCGGAAACTCATTCAATAACGAGAAAAAGCGGATCCCCATTCCGAAGGGAACACAGGTCTCGATACATCTCCCAGGTGTACATAAAAACCGTGAGTGATTTTGAAGAGAGGACAAATTGGTAAGATCGGTTCTGATTCTTGGTTTCCAGCGAGATATTGGGAAAAACCCAACGAGTTCATCCCAGAGCGATTCTTGGGCGATTACGATAAAGACGCATTTTTAGCATTTTCTGTTGGTTAGTTACAAGCTTTCTTGTTCTATCGATTCTGAAGTTTGCTTCTCAGGACCAAGAGCTTGCATTGGAAGAAAGTGTGTTTTTTTGTATTTTTGAGTACTACTTTTGGGTTGACATATTTGATCTCATTAGATTCAATGAAACCGAGGGTGTAGCAGCTATAACATCCATAATCAGTCGTTACAAGATTGAAATTCAAGATGAGCCTCAGTTCAAACATGAGACATTTGAAGAACGCAAGTCTCGTATCCTTGATGTTCAGAAGCTTCTTACTATCGCGTACGTATTACTTGATTGTTCTGCACCTCAGATTGAGCGTGACTGTGTTTCCCATAGACCGAGACGTCTACCATTGAGCTTTAAGAGGCGCTAAGTATGCATGAGCTTTGTTACACTTGTTCTTTATGCAAGAACTAATATCACCACATGTGGGAATAACACGCTCTGAAATGTCGATTTCCTTATCTTCCTATGCTTCGGACTACATCATTTAGCAAGGGCCTTGTAAATTACATGACAACTACTCCTCAAGAACTCAATCTAGCTTTTCCCCACAGGGTGTACGAGAATGACATGATTTCCTCTTCTTGTTCCTTCTCTCCTCTTATTCGTACCCGGTAGTGATACCGCAGCTCGTTCTCCGTTACGTGTCCAACCAAGACCCACTCGAACGTTGATAAGCATCACAGAAATCCCGTAAATCTCTGACATGCAATCCAAAAATGTAAGAGCAATTTTACTATGAAAACCAAGACCTGCAATCAAGTAGGCAAGATTCCATATACTGTTTTTTTTTTGAGGAAGGGTTATCGTTGGGAAAATCGATAAGGGAAGACGTACGTGTATATGGCCGCACTTTCAATCAAGATGACTAGTGCTTGCTAATTAATGGTGTGGATTAATATATTATTTTGTTAATGTAGTTGTGAATAAACCCACTCTCAGTCGATGACCCAAAAAATGAGTTCTGGCATGGGATTGTGCCCTTGTGATTATCCAGGTCATCATGGCTAAAAGTTTTTTTAAAATCTGGTTGATTGAGAAGCACTAACGAGGCAACTGACCGGCGATATAGACTGTGACGCTGAAGAAGTCGTTCATCAAGATTTGGTGCAATCATTTCGAAAAGCAATATACTGACCATGTCGTAATGGTCACAGCAGCCACATCCCAACCTGTCAGCCCAATTCTCCCATTTACAATAGGTAATGGTTGTTGTGTGGTGTCATTTGCCGGTCCGGAGAGTCCAATAGCACATGCTTGGATTGAAATGTATTTTCAGAGGGAAATCACGTTGTATATATATATAACTGACATACCAAGATAACCGAATAAACCGACCACAGGAAATATTATCATGATTTTGTTTTCACTACTTAGAACCCACAGTCTATAGATCTGACCATGGTCGTGATGGGTAAATGATCAAATGAAACTGGAAGCGAGTTAAGCGCACGGTTATGGCGTCACCTAGCAGAACGGTGATTTGGATACAAGCTTCTTTGAATCGATAGGTAGTACGACTGCGCCTGGGTAGTTGTGCGGCTACGCCTATCATGTCGGGGATAGGCAAGGCTTCAGCCCACCAAAATATCCACTTCTATATTGTACACTGAGCATGAGAAGCGCTTCTTGGAAACGAAACATACCGCAGTAATGACCAGAAACATCAGTACACCTGTGATCAAGTAAAAGGACACACTTCGCTTCGCGCGGTCCGTCGTCGTATTGTCGTGCAGAAAGATTCTTCGTCGTTGCAGAAGGAGCACGAGGGATACTAGAAACAAGACGAGAAACATGCCATAGCTGAGGGTCTCGAGCAACATGGAGATGATATCGTAAGGATCAACATGATAAAGGGTGAGGCCTGAATCCCGCCGGGTGAGCTGCATATGGATGGGAAGAGAGGATGAGCATCATCGTTAGATAATGATACACTACCTTGGTTCGTGATGAGTACCGGCGGAGACTTGCGAATGGATTGAGACTCCGACTGTGAATAGTGTTTTGAAAGAGGGACAACGCAGTAACGATGGCACACTCGGGAAGCCAAGTCAGATCCGCGCCGGCGAGTCCGGGGCACGCAGCGCCGTTACGGGGAGTCCTGAAACGGTCCTGGCCGCCGACGCCGACGGTGACGGCCCCGCTTTCGCCGCTCTCGTCTCCTTTGATCAGTCACATTCCCCTTCCCCAGCTCGACGAGGACTCTTCCTGCAACACCAGCCCAAACATGCATCCACACTCCCACCACCGTGTTTCCATCGACGACTCCAGTGCAGACTCACTTCCTCACCGTCCCATCTCCTCCTCACCCCCTGCACATCTCCAGCCAACGTACACACCAAAAGTCTCTTTTGATACCTTTGAGAACCCCAATGCTACCATGTTCAGCTTCACCTTGCGAGTCAAGAGTGAAGGCTACAAACGAGTCCGAAGTACAAGAGTCTTTCTCTGTGCCGCCAGCCCGGACGAATGTGGCACCGAAGCCCTCGACTGGTGTTTACAATCACTTGTCCAAGATGGTGACGAGTTGATTGTTTTCCGAGGAGTAGAGCAAGAAGAACTGGGTGGGTTTCGTGGCTTTGGGTTTCTCATTTCCATGTTGACTGGAATAGACAAGGACCATAATATTCTACGGGTCGAGGCGCGTGAGCTCATGCGCACAGTTCAAGAAAAGAGCTACAATTTTGATCCTAATCGCAAAGTAATTTTAAAAAAATACCCTCACCCAACGTCATCTGATCGGGTATTTGCTATTTTAACAGCTCTCGCTAGTATTGGAATATATCCCGGGAAAGATAACAGATTCTCTTGATCGTCTCATCGCACTCTACCGCCCAGATTCAGTCGTCGTCGGTACCCGTGGTCGTCGTTCATGGCAGGGTATGGGTATGATCAGCATGGGAAGCGTTAGCAAATATTGCCTCTCCCATTCCCCCGTTCCTGTCATTGTCGTACGTCCAAAGAGAGAAGTAAAGAAAACGGTCGAGAAGAGAAAGGCCGATCCCAAAAGGGGACGCCATTTCGAGTAGCAAAAATAAAATCCATTGTTCTCCTGCTCTTCGTTTGCTCTTCGTCTTTCTCTCGAGGTGTGTTTCCCCTTTGCCCATCTGTTTCGTGTCATAAATTGATTCCTGCCAAGTCTTTTTCGTATGCTTTTTAGCAGTATTCTGTCTTTTGATACTCCAAAATAATGATGATGGGTATAGGAGATAATTAATTCCAGCGAACTAGATATTAAACCAATTTATATATGATATATTAGATGAGAATCATAGAGGGATCTCGAATTGAACGACTTCATTCTCAACGTTTGCCTGTCCCCTTTTTCTTCTTAGCCTGACGAAGTAATGGTACTTCAGGCACAAAATCGTTGGCACGTATCGACAATATATTCGCATCCGATTTCATTTTCCTAACCAATCTTCCAGGTACAATCGCCGGATTTTTCACTTGTTGAGCTGATTTGGAGAACTCCACAGGATTCGAAGATAACACGGCAGAGGAAGAAGTAGCAACTCGAAGTTGTGGTCGTTGACCTTTTTTGAGTTCTTTCTCGTTTTCAATCATCCTACTCCCCTCCCTCTCTTTTTCTCGATTCACATCGCCACTGTCTTTCTTCCTTAATAACCCACCCTTAAGCAGCACACTCCCAGATTTCCCAACAATCCCACCCGCACTAGTAGATTGCAAAATAGGCGAAACCATCTCCTTCTCTCGTGTCTCCTTTCTTGAGAACCAACTCGAATTAGCTGTAGTCGGACTTTTGATTTCATCACTTGGTGCAGAAAAACTAGCAATATTCCAAAAAGAACGCTCTTTTCCTTTCCCTTTATCTTTCTCTTGAATAAGGATAGGCATACTAGGTCTCCGTAAGGGTGATTCTTGTGCTCCTTTCCTCAAACCTGTATGTAAGGAAGCGGAGTGATGTAGAATGGGGTGCCGTTGAGATGGTACATCATGCAGACGTGGACTCGGAATATCAGAGGTGAATCGAGGCGGAGATGATGTTGCAGTGCTACTATAACCAACAGACCGAGCAGAAAGTGGGTTCGGGAAAAGTCTCGCTTCTCTCGTAATTTCAGCTCGGGGTTCCATTTCAGACAATTTCTTCAAATGCCTCTTCATGTCATCTGCAGGATCGACAGGAATATCAAGATACGATTCTCCACTCACTCCAGACATCGCCTTCACCTTCCTCCGCGTCTCGATCGCTTGCTGACGCTTCGACTGTCTAGGAAGATCTATATGCCAAGCAGTCCACTCCATTTCTGACGTGTATTCTTCTTCCTCATCACTCCAGTCAGATGATCGATCGGTCATATCAGACGCCGCATTGAATCTAAGTGACTTTGAGGTTGTGTCAACGTCTGCAAGGGACGTGTCTTTTGCTTCTGCCAAACCCTCGTTCCTGCTCTCTTCTCTTCCTTTTCTATTGTCAGCACCCTTGACAGATCCTGCATTTCTCAAGCTCAGCCCCTTCCTCTGTGCCTTGGGTGAGGAGTGTACGTCCTCTACAGCTCCGCCGCTTCTGGTGGTCCTCGGTCCAATAGTCCCAAGACTCGAAACATTATCGTTCAACCCACTTTCCCTCCTCTTCTCCTTCTTGCCCTTCTGTGTCGTACCCGGAAACCCGGGTTTGGAGCCCCAAAGTCTCCCCATCTTCTCAAGATCACTCACAGCACCACTGGCGCCGGTGATAACAGGATCATCACGTCCCCAATTAATGAACTCCATTGCTTTCCCAACATGACCCATACCCGCATGCTGAGCTTTTTGCATCACGTTGACCCGCCATTCGGGATAAGGGGGTGTCGCAAATGTACGAGAGGGATAGACGAATCGAGGATCACCATATCCTGGAAGAGGAGTGACGCGTTCCGCTTTCGAAGTCACTTTGTTATCTGCTTTGGATGGATCCCCTTCCAAGGGAAAAGAATCACCATGCGGTGTAGAAGATGCTCTCGATACAGTCGGAGATGTAGACGTTTGAGGAGCTGGAGACATACCGAGTATGCGAGATGACGTCTGTCGGTCTGAGGAAGGGGGCGCTGAAGAATTGGAGAAGCTATGGCTGCCTGTTACATCTTTGTGCAGTACAGACTCGATACCCTGGGATTGGACGCTTGTGTTCCCAGGTTGGATGCTGTTCCCCGTGGGCCCGGCGTTTGCATTAACTATCAAGGGTTGAGGAAGGTTTTGAGGTGGCGGAGGTATATCGATTAGAGGACCCCCTGCCATCCGATCCAAGAAAGTTGATTTGATAGGATGTGGACAATCTCGGTGTACAATTCTCAAGAATGACTGGAAACCTATCAAACTAGGGTTCAACAGGCAAGCCACTGGCGTTCACAAAAACCACCTACCATAGTCATTTCCAATATCCAAACATACCCACTCACCTTCTTCCTCTTTCTTCTTGATTTCCCGCTCCCGCTCCTTCTCCATCCTCTCCTTCTCCGTCCTCTCTTTCGTCTCCATCTCCTTTAATACTTTGGTTCTCCTCTCCCTCCCCTCCTCCATCTGCTCTACCGTCCTCTTCCTATCCTCATCTCTCTTAGTATCGTATGAGCCATACCGATATCCAGCTCTCTTAGTATGTTTCAAGAATTCATCCTCAGATTCTAGATCATCGTCGAAATCGTAACTCTCTGTTGCTGCTCCACCGATAGAATCATAACTTCCCCGTGAGGAGTTACTCGTAGGATTAGTTGGGAATGGTACAAGAGATTTGGTTCGTCGGCGACTATGTGGTGGAGGGGCAAAAACCGGACTAGATGAATCTTCCTCGCTTTCATGATCAGGGCCCTCTCCTTCGCCGGAGGAATGAAGTTGTCCGATGAGTCGTTGATTCTGCCTTTTCGTCATGATTTGATCTCGTGATTTTAACGCTTGTCTATTTCCAGTGTTCATGCCAGAGTCAGGACGCTCAACGTTGATAATATCAGTCGATATTTGCTTCGTCATGGTCGGAGAAGGTGGGAACTGGACTGGTAGAGAAGTTTTCAGAGATGAAGGAATAATTGATCGGCCGCCGAACATAACAGTGTTGGGTGTATGTTTCTCCGTTCCGTAGCTCAACTTCGTCTCTACGTGTTTATTGATTTTAATTTGAAAAACGAAGTTGGGATCGCCGTCATTTTCTTGTGAAGGATTTAACGCTGATCCGTCTTCTTCGTCTTCTACTAGAGGTCGATGTTCAGGTATGGTGTCAGGATAAGATTCAACGACATTCTCGTCAAAGTCGTCAACACCAACGTCAACGTCACCATCGTCTGCCTCTTCTTCCTCTTCTTCCTCTTCTTCTTCCTCTGTCGAAATTGCTCCAGCTGGCTCACTTATACGATACTGTGTAGACTCAGTGTGTTCGTCATCATCATCATCTTCAATTGGATGCACACCAACGCCACGAGACCCTCCACCTGTGATAGTCATACTGCTAGCAGTGGGATTGGAAGAACCGATGACAGTATTGGCACTGATACCTGTACCAACGGAAGTGGCAGATGAAGCAAACAACCTTTGACCCTGGATGTGGCTGTGGAGGTGTGACAATGAACTGGAAGGAACACCAGAGGAAGTGGGTATCGAGGACGCAGCAGTACTATTGTTATTGCTGAGAGAAAAATCTACTTCTTGTTGTCGATCCCATTGCATTCGAGGACGTTCTCTCTCCTTCTTTTCCCTCTTCTTCTTCTTCCAATTCCAGAATCCGACGTTGAATGATCCAAGATTCCAGTCCTTCTCATCCTTCCTCCTTCCTCCTATTACTACATCTTTCTCTTTTTCCTTGCCTTTCCCCTTTTCCTTCTTTTCCTGCTTTGCTCTCTCTTTCACCAACTCCTTCTCCCTCTTCTCCCTCTCTTTCTCTTCTACATTCTCCTGGAAATATTTCCCCGATCCAGGACTAGAAAATATCTGAGAAGCAAATATACTGTACAGATCACTATCCGCAGACCGATACTGACGCTGCCCACGCCCATGATATCGTTCTTTATACACATTCCTTTGAAGATTTGGTGATATCCTCCCACCACCTCCAGTTCTTGAGCTGTGCCCTTGAGAATCGCGATAAGTTGAATATGTCACATCGTTCAATCTGCGAGTCGTAGTGTTGGAAACAATGCTACTACTAGTCAATCCACCAGCAGCACCTCGTGCAATTTGCGGTTCCGAAAAACCAAGAGATCGAAGTTTGACGATACGAGCACGAGCACGACTGAGGTAAAGTGGTTCACGACGTAGTCTGCTGGGACATTTCCAGAGAATGTTGTTTGAACGGATTCCACCCCACTCGTCTGATCGTTCTTTCATGTCTTCGAGTACGAGTGTGATTGGGTCGACGTCAGGTTCTTTCTCTGGGGTTATCATATGTTCTTTATCTCCAGATCCACCTTTACCTCCTCGTTCGTGCTGTGTAAGGACGCCGTCATGACCCTTTGGAGGATGATACGACGATGACAATCCTGTGGCCGCAGCCGCGGTAGCGGATGACGACGAAGGTGAAGATAATCCTATAGACGAATGCTTACGAAATTGTAAACAAACGACTCTCAACCCCGAAGCTTTCTGTTCTTCAGTCGTTATTGGCAGATACGTAGGATCGAACCTCGAACCAACAAGCGGCGTCAATTCCCTCGCTTTCACATGTGCAATTAGATGTTGATGACTCGGGAAATTGAAATTGCATGGTTGATGATCTGCATGGTGTCTATGACGTGAACGAGAATAATGGCGGTGGCGTAAAGAATCCGAATCCTCTGAATCAGGGTATGGATTGTATGTTGTTGAAGATGAGGAAATCTTAGATTTGGAGGTATGAGAATGAAAGTTGGTGGAGTGCGAGGAATGGCCTATTGGTAGTGAAGGCCGGCGGATTGGGAGGTTGAGCGCTGGCATGAGGATATCTGGATTTACGGATGGATGGTCTTGTGGTGGGTTGAAACCGGTGCAGGAAAGGTAACGAGCAAGGTGTTGAGTGTTGTAAATGGAGCGAAGAGACTTGAGAGGGAGAACGTATGTTGTGTGTTCGTCCTTTGTGCCTGTCAGTAAATTTTTACTAACAGTGAATGCAGAAAGCGTACCTCGCGGTCCTTCAGAACTGCAAGAGTACCGCTCTGTATCCGGACCCATCGTTCTCGCCACTCGAGTCGGATAATCTTCTGAGTCCTCCAAGCAGACTCTTTATCCCTGTCTCCTACTGCACCTACCGGAGCAGTGGAAGTTCCAATAGGTCCATGGTACATGCCCTCCAGCATCTGTCCTGAGGTAGTCACTCCATACTTATATGGGTCAACCTCAGGACCATTTCCACCGAGTGCAGCAACGCCCATAATACCAGAATTTGGATGATGTGGGGCGAGAGTCGTAAAATGACTACTAGAAATATTATCAAGTGCAATGTCATCCCAATTTCCCCTCCACACAATACGCAAAGTGCGAACCCAACCTTCCCAATAGGGTTGGATGTACGTGTCGATTGATCGTGGTATACGAGTGAGCGTGAGTTCAACTTCAGTAGAGGCAAGTTTGGACCCATAATATTCGACTACGCCGATGTGAGCACCTGCGCCAGAGTTGTGATTCATAGCCCTGAGGATTTGAGCGTGGAGAGCTGCTTCACTAGATCTTCTTAATCCACCCTTGTTCTTCTCCCTTCCTTTAGCGTCTCTAGCTGCCTCTGTTTCGAATCGTTTCTTGAGCTTTTTCCGTAGACGTTCGCGTTCACGATGTCGATCCTGATTCCATAAGTGACAGACCTGATATTCATACAACGGGTGTGTAGAAGGAAAACTCAAACCATGTAACTCGATTAACTCAAATTCGACGAGATCATACCAGGAGAGTTGTTCATCGTCGCCGAAAATTTGCCCGGTTGAGTAGCGAGTGAGAGTCCAGTGGTACGGGGTAATACCACCTGGAAAACGATCTGCGTCAGGCGCTGTGTATCCTGCGGAGGTTGTGATGGCGTGTCCGGGTAGCATAGGCATTCTAGAATCTCTGGCGTGCGAGGGACCTATTCGGCCTCCAGGGGTGATGTTACCTGGACTAGGCGGTCCTGTCTCGATGCGAATCTCATTCCTATGACCTTTCCCTTTCCTCTTACTGGCTGAAGAAAAACCACTCTCGCTGTCACTTAACAGGTCCTCGTCGGTGTCACTCAGGATACCACGCAAAACGCCACTGGTTGCTGTTCTGCCAGGATCATACAACCCACTCTTCTGAGGAGTAGCAAAAATGATAGGGCTTGCAGGTCGGTTACGAGGGTCTGGGGCGAAAGTAATGGGTGACGGTGGGCGTTCAGGTTGTCTCTGCGAAGGAGTTGTAAATGTCTTCGCAGGGATGTTTATGTCGAAAAGTCGATGAACGAGCCAGATTTTGAGTTGTCGAATCGTCCATTGAGGATCGACATGTGTTGTGAACCATTGATCATGTTGGACTGCGTGCGATCGGAATGATGGGGCTGAGAATAGACAACTGGACAACTTACTGAAGCGGCAGACGACAATTATCTTACCGGAAGCCGTGGTGCTGTCATGCATGTGTCAGAGAGTAGAATAGTCCGTAGTGTTGAGCGGAACAATGTTGTCGTTAGGAACTGTCATCGATTGCAGTGACGCTAAGTTGCTATCTAACCAGATCTAACCAAATTCATATGATACTGTATCAACCACAGCACTGATTAAGCTACCCCTCGACAAATTTATATTCATATCCATCGCAGTCTATCCATCGTTCGAGAATGTTTGCTTTTCGAGCATGCCGCATCAGATACCCATGATGCGCCAATATTCCATCTAATGTTCCACGGTCAAGGAAGTGAATCACCAACGGCTCCCGCGAACTGTGGTGATGGTGTACAATCTCGTTGAGTTTCTGCAAAAAAAACTTTGCCAACTGTCTGGTAGGCTTCTTCGAATGAACGCGAACGCCCAACACTCTCACCGTCTCTGGGAAAATAAATTCTGACCAGATGGCAGGCCAGGCAGGTAACGCAAGGTCTATCCGTTGCAAATTCGGCATAAATTGATGCATCAGCCCACGGACAGTACTCAAAGGAACACTCGGATCCCTGTCGACCCCGTGTCCAGTATGAAAATATACAAGGTTGAGTTGGAGGTCAGTCAACGAGGGAAGAGGCCTGGTTATGAAATGATCTTGCCAACCGGGATAGATAAACCAATCCTCGCGCAGGTTGATGCTGAGCCTCCGTAGGGAAGTGATGGAGTTGATGGGTATAGGGCTCATATAGCATGTGTTGTATGACAGAAGGGAATGAGAAAAACCAGATGGTACCGATGTATTTTTCGGTGGTTTTGTTATAGATGGTTTCATACCAATGATATGGGGATGGGAACGAAGGAAGTGAACCCAAACTTCTGCATCAAGTAACTCTGACTCGGGGATTTCTTCAAATATCCAATTGAGCACTCGAAGTCTCGGGCACCATGAATGAGAAACTGAAGGATCCAGCCAAGTGTAGTCCAAGCATTTTTGGACCACGAACACTTCAAGATTATCCAGATTCCGCAAAAGACGGAGGAGAAGCGATCCTAGGACTGAACGATAGTCCATCACTTCACCACCTGTTAAACAGATATTGATGTCCAATCGTTTTGTGTACCAGCCGATCAAGATACGGTTTGCTGGTTCGTCTAAAGCGAACTGTTCGATGGTGAGTATGAGTCCTTGAAGGTTTTTCAGCTTGCCCACAAATATCCACTCGTATAAGAACAGATATGCCAGCCGATACCATTTCTTGCATACTCGAACCAAGTATCGTTTCGTCACCTGATAAAGAGAGTCTCAAGATCGGAGACAATGCTGGATCGAGTTGTATTTACCAAAGATTGCATGTAGTCTCTCCACCGCTTCTTTACCTGCGTACTTTGGAGCCGGTTCACGACCAAATCCGAAGGTGCAATGTCATAAGGCACCCAGGTGGCATGTCGTAGAACCTCAGCCAAAAGTTCATCAGGCAAAGCGTTGAGACGAAACGTGTGACGCTGGTAAGCCTTCTTTGCGGACATGTAGTCCCCTGAGAGGGTATCTGTGGGACTTCAAATTAAGCGACTCGAGTCATGTGCCATACATAGCTAGTTGGCGTCATTTACTAGCTGCAACAGGCTCTCATATTTACTCTTTAAATTGCCAAAACAAAAAGATCCATGGCCAAGCTCGTTATTGAGCATGAGACCTCGAAAAACAAGTTCTCTGGGGGACACTGAGCATGTGTGATGAAGCAGACGTGGCGCATTATATAAGCTACTGCCACGTCGAGGCAAATCGACATCCTTATTTTTCTTATCCTCTTTTCTTCCCTCCGCAACAATGAGCGGCTGTAAGTTCTTTCCCTACTAAAGCACTCTAGCTCACTTGTTTTCCAGTCAGATTTCTTAATCTTGTTCGGCCTTTTCTTCCAATCCTTCCCGAGGTGTCTTCTCCCGATCGCAAAGTATGCCCACACGAATCTCCCAAACTCGACTCGTATTGATCATGTTTTCCAGGTCCCCTTCAATCAAAAAGTACTATGGACAGCCGTGACTTTGCTTATCTTCTTGGTGTGCTCACAGGTGCCATTATATGGCATCATGTCCTCTGACTCGTCTGACCCACTCTACTGGATGCGTGTCATTCTCGCATCCAACCGTGGTACACTTATGGAGCTTGGTATCTCGCCTATCGTTACGTCTGGCATGATCATGCAACTCCTTGCCGGTGCCAACCTCATCGAAGTCGACTTCAGCTTGAAGGAAGATCGTGCTTTGTTTTCTGGTGCTCAGAAACGTATGTGCTTCTCTTATCTCCTGTCGATAAAACCAGACGCGTTCTGCCTTGCTAGTATTCGCACTCATCATCTCCCTTGGCCAAGCAACCGTCTACGTTCTCACAGGTCTCTATGGTCAACCCAAGGATCTCGGTGCCGGTGTCTGCCTCCTCCTAATCATCCAACTTGTCGCCGCGGCACTCATTGTTATCCTCCTTGACGAACTTCTACAAAAAGGCTACGGCCTTGGCTCAGGCATCTCCCTCTTCATAGCTACTAACATCTGTGAAAGTATCGTCTGGAAAGCTTTCTCACCGACCACCGTCAACATCGGTCGTGGTCCCGAATTCGAGGGCGCTATCGTCGCGTTGTTCCATTTACTGTTCACTTGGAATGATAAAGGGCGTGCGTTGAGGGAGGCTTTCTGGCGCGAGAGGTTACCAAATGTGATGAACCTTATTGCAACGATCGTGATTTTTGCGGTGGTGATATACTTGCAAGGGTTCAGAATCGAGATTCCAGTGAAGAGCAACAGGTTTAGGGGACAGCGAGGGTCGTACCCTGTGAAGTTGTTTTATACTTCCAACATGCCTATCATGCTTGAGAGTGCACTTACTTCCAACGTCTACATCATCTCCCAAATGCTTGCTACTCGCTTTCCGGGTAATCTCCTTGTCCGTTTGTTGGGTGTCTGGGAGGTGTGTTATCGGTGTATCTCCCGTCCTATTCCCTTTTTGCTGATGAGATGTCTTCGTAGCCTACGGAAGATTCTCCTCAGCTCCGTGCCGTCTCCGGAGTTGCTTACTACATGTCACCCCCTCACACCATGAAAGAAGCATTCCTAGATCCCATTCACACTGTTGTCTATGTCCTTTTCATGCTTTCTGCCTGTGCTCTCTTCTCCAAGACTTGGATTGAAGTTTCTGGCTCTGGTCCTCGTGACGTCGCCAAGCAACTCAAAGATCAACAGATGGTGTGTTGCTTTTCTCGACCAAGTCCGTTTCGCATCCAAATATTCTTTTTTTAAAGGTTATGGCGGGACACCGTGAAGGCTCGATGTACAAAGAACTGAAGCGCGTCATTCCTACTGCTGCCGCGTTCGGTGGTGCCATTCTTGGTCTTTTGTCCGTCGTTGCTGATCTTATGGGTGCTATTGGAAGTGGTACTGGTATTTTGATGGCTGTGACTATCATCTACAGTTGTGAGCAACTTACTTTTTTCTCTTTTGTTCGTCTGCTGAAGGATTCGTATAGACTGGGAGATTGGTATGAGAGAGAGTGGTGGTCCTGAACTCGCTGCTCTTGGGGATCTGCTATAAACTGTATCGTCTGATATTTGGGATCGTTTGGGGATATGGATCAGTAATGGATGGTGGACGACACCTAGCCGTGGTTGTGAATCTGCAACGAACTGCAACGACAACGACAATGACCAACGACAAGACTATTTATTCCACACCCTCCGCTCATTTTTGAAACCCATGCCGCACACCCTCTCTCGTCATTGAGTTGTCTGTTGGTGCTTGAGATCATCGTTTTTTTTTCTTTCTGTCCTATATCGGAGTAGATTTTTTTGTTAAAGAGCAGGAGGGAGGAAAGGGATTTTCGTCTGGTTGATTAATCGAAGGGTTGAAGAAAAATTAATCACCTAGGGACTAAAAAAATTCAGTGGGGAGAGTTTATTAATTGTGCTCGTTAGTCCCTTGTGTGTCCTTTCCTTAATTCAATTTTGGATTGACTGATACCTCCAAGTTTTATTGAATTCCTGCTTTTTTCTCTGAGGTGCATGACAGTGGCAGTGTATGACTTGTGACTTGTGCGATGGACATTGACTTTTTGGAAACACTCGCAGAAAGGGTTACATAGGTTAGGAGGCAGTATTTTGGCCAAGACTATCACACCTTGGTCTGGATTTTTGGTTATTTATTCTTAGCATTTCCTTTCCTTCCACTACTTTGATGAAAAACCACTTGCGACTGTAGCTCTCAAATGGGAACAACTCCAATTCGGTAGCAACCATAGTTATGGTTTAGCTAATTTATAACTTGGATTTATATGCCTGGAGGGCTTGGTCAACGACCTCTGATATTCCAACAAGTGCCTCCTCTTCTAGAGTACGCCCCACAACTTGAATGGAGATCGGTGCATTCTTGAATGTCTCTGGGTCGTCTGAAACACGAGTCTCAGCCATAGACAGTTGAAGGCGGGGTGCACTTACAAAATTCCCAGTTCTTACGATCTGTGTCGCCATAAAACGACTCGCGAGATGTTTTGGCATCTAGAGTGGGATCGACGCTGGATCCTATGGGAATAACACAAGCAGGATAGTCCAGGACATTCCAAATGGTTGTATATACAGCAGTTCTAGATTTTTTCAAAAAAATCAGGATATTTAGAGCAAATCAATTTACGTGACTTACTTGTTTTTACCATGAGGTGGTGCTACGTTGGGCGCCACAGGGCATATAATGGCATCTACCGGCCTCCCTGTCCCAGTAATGGCAACCGTCTCGAGCCAATGATCCAGATATTCCTGCCTCAGTTCCCGCTGTCTTACATTAACCTGCCAATATTCGAATGCAGTCAAGTTGAGTGGGGGTGGGCGATGCGTGGCGCGTTCAAGTGGGGCATCAAGATTCTCAGCATTCATTGACATTGTACTGATAATGGGTTCTCCGGAGAGTTTCACCACAGCCTCGTAGTCAGCGTCCCCGACAGCACCCCAAATCTGCGCCTACCATGTGACTGTCAGCTAGTACAATCACTATTTCCATACTGATACATACAGCAAGTGCATATA
>Ga0157368_1000450_pt1 | contig 19175 bp, 9 predicted proteins | sample AttbisABBM3_FD_113146 | JGI IMG/M metagenome (GOLD analysis project Ga0157368, IMG submission 113146) | Fungus gardens microbial communities from leaf cutter ant in Botucatu, State of São Paulo, Brazil - Atta bisphaerica ABBM3 | ecosystem: Host-associated > Fungi > Mycelium > Unclassified ...
GTATGGACATTAGGGTAGGCATAGAGAAGTTGTAGCATAGACTATGAGAACTTTATATAAATAGTCAGTAGAATACTGTTGTGGTTCCCCGTCAAGTTCTCTTGTGAATTACACAACTTGTATTTCCTATTAGATATCCCTCCTGTGAGATTTATTGTTTGAGCTATCATTGGACATTGGTCTAGTAGTTGCCACAACATCCAGGTGCATTCGCTTTTCCTGACATTTTAATTTAAATAAATTTTTTCTTTTCTTTTTGTTTCTCTCTCTATTTCTAGTTCCATATACGTCTGTTCCCTTTGTAAGTAGTTACAAAGTAGCTACCATAGCCTGCTATCACGCTCTGTGTAATAAAATGTTGATTTAAAAAAAAAAAGTAGTTATTGTTAGACATAGTTCACACCATGTTATCCAAGATCCAATAAGAGTCTCTCAGAAGTTTAAATAGTTTCTATAAGTTGTACTGGTTGCATATTTTGGAAGAGTATTTAGAAAAACTAGGAAGATAAAACTATTAGAAGATGGTAAAGTGTGTTATCACTAACAATAGAAGTTATTGTTAGTTTTGGTCAATTTTTTGGATAAAGCTATTACAGTATAAACTACTGGTTTATATACTAAATATACTACCTAAAGTAGTTATTTAGAATAAAGACTGCTAAGTAAGTTACTTTGGATACTGGTAATCCTTAGATGTTAGGGATGGAAATCCATAGAGTAGGTAAGGGTCCAGTAAGGACATCTGAAGTGAAATGAAAACAGTTGATTTGCACCAGAAGAGTATTATGACTTAAGTTCTTGAGTAAAGACAAAAGATGACTTTTGTATTGAGTAATACAAAAGATGACTTTTGTATTGAGTAATACAAAAGAATTTAATAGAGTTCCTAATACAAGATAGTCTACCTTATATACTATAGACCATGGTCTGTGTGCATACTACAACTAACCTACCCTAAAGTCTATGTACACTCCATAAGACCAACATACTATTACTATGCTATATAATATTATTTGTTCTAAAACTTTTTATGTTTTTCTCTATATCACATGATCATATAACTGTGACTGTGACAGGTGTCATGCACCCATCACAATTTGTGACTTGTGTGACTGTCATGTCACACCTTTCACCTAAATCTATAATAAAGAAAAGTAAAATAAAACTAAGTCTATTATTCACAATTCTAATAAAGAGGTTAGAAAGTGCAGATAAGGGAAAAAGTGTTATCTGTAGGCTGGGATAGATGTGGCTAGAATGGAATGTGACAGTTATCTGAAAATAAAGACTTGAAGCAAGTTACTGTAGTTTTGGATGGTTCTTAGATGCTGGGATAGAAATCCATAAAGTTGTTGAAAAATCTAGTGAGGATGTCCAAAGTAGAATGGAAAGGGTAATCTATACCAGAAAATAGTTGTAAGTGTGGAAGTGTTAGTTTGAATGTAACTAGATTGGGATATAATAGATCTTTAGATTGTGAATATTCATAAAATTCAAGTTTACAAAGCAGTAAGTAGATCTAAAGTTGACCAAAGCTCAGAATAGAGTTTTATTAAGATGGTTCTAGCCAAGGACCAGGAAAGAAGCTAGAGAAACAAAAAGAGATGTATTAAACTCATTACTGTATAGAAAAGTTTAATATAGTCTTCAGTTTATATGGAGTTCTAAAGGTTACTTTTGATTTTTCTGAGGATTTCTTAAAAGTTTCAGAGCTGTGAATGGTGGACTTGGTTTTATCTTATTTTCCTTTTCTTTGTATTTTATTTTCTCATTTTCTTTTATTTTATTTCTGAGTTTCTTTTTCTTTTCTTTATTTTAAACTTAGGCAAAGGGTGTGGTGTGATGTCATATGTTTCAGTCACACAAGTCACACAATTATGTAACACAGAGAAGAATATAGAAGGTTCTGAAATAAGTAATTGTTATGATTCAAGACTCAAAGTGTTAAATCAAGAAAGGAACCTTGTATTAGGGTTAACACAAGAGGACTTGATGGAGTTCCAAGTACAAAAGTGTCTACCTTATATATGCTAGACTATTGATCCATGCTACACTAAACTTAGCCTACCCTAAAGGCCATGCATTTTCATTAAGATCAATATATATAGTATATGCTATATAACATCATTGTTCTAGAATCTTCTATGATGTTCTTTGTGACATGTAATCATGTAATCATGACTTGTGACAGATGTATGACAGTTTGTGATATCACACTAACCTCTAATTCTAAGTCTGAAAAATAAAATGAGAAAAAAAAATGGAAATAAATAAAGTCTATTATCTTTAACTCTAACATTACCTCCCCTTCAAGGTTTCTCTTCCAGAGAAACTAACTTCTATTTTTGCCAGTTTGTCTCCAACTTCTTTAAATATTCTGCTTCAAACTTCCCATTATCCCATCCATATAACATTTTTGTTGTATACTTTTTCAGTAACACTCTCCTATAGAAGTCTCTTTCTTCTGCCCTATCTAAATTCTCCTACTATCTTCCTTCTGTGCTCAATCTCCTTTCAAATTCAGCCATTACTTCCTTTGCATTTTCTAAGTCCTCTTCTCTTTCCCATGTATCATATTCTGCTATAAATTCTTTTCATTGTACTAAGTATTTTACAACTTTCCTTATTTTTCTTTCATTTAGTATTTTTTCTATCTCCTATTCTTTAATTCCATCCAATTTCTGTCTCTCCACTTGTTCTCTATATTGTACTACTTGACTGACATTCACAACTAGGTGAATTCTCATTGAAGTTGGCAGTCATAATTTGACCATATTAGTAAAAACTACTTTGTTGATAATATATAGACTAATATATCAGTCTACTAATTTCTTTGCTGGTCTTTTTTTGAATACCAAATCTTTTATATTCAACATCACTTTATTATCCTTCTTCCATTCTTCTACTTCCATTCTCTTTCTGTCTGCTTGCTACTTCATTTTTTCTTCTTATATCTTTCTCAATACTACCTCTACTTCCTCTTGTACCTTCTTTATCCTCTCTGCAAGCTCCATCATCTTCTCCATCTTTTCTTTCCTTATATCAGCTCCTATTCTTAATTCTACTATAGTTTGCCATGAATAGAGATACTTTGGTTGTTGAATTTGCCTTATTGTTGACTGCAAATACTGTTGATGCTAGCCATTCTGGCCAATTTTTTTGTCTATGATTTACAAAGAATCTAAGATATTATTCCAACTTCTGGTTCATTTGTTCAGTCTTTCTATCTTTTTGTGGATGGAAGAATGTTAACAATTTGGTTTTGATTCCCAACATTCAATTTAACTTCTTAGTTAGCTTTGTTGCAAATTGTGGTCCCCTATCCAATATTACACTCTCTGGCAATCTATGCAACTTCCATATATTATCTCTAAACAACTGCACTAGCTCTTCTACCAATATCCTTCTGTTATTGCCACAAAATATGTTATTTTGGATAACCTATCACAGACTACTAGAATTGCATCCTTTTCAGCTACTAAGAACAACTTAGATATGTTTATAGCCTCTCTGGTACCTCATTCACCATCAGTTTCTTTACTAGTGCTTCTGTACAATTCTTCATTCTCTAGCATATATCATACCCATCTATATACTTCCCTACATCCTTTGTTACTTCTGGCCACCAATAGTTTCTCATTACCAACTCCATCATCTTCTACCTTCCTTTATATCCAGTTGCCAGTACATTATGGTATAACCAGATTATTTCCACTCTCAGCTCCTTGTCCTTTGGTACATAGACCTTTCCTTCCTTCAACACCAAATCTCTCTCTATCTGCCATTAATCTCCTTGCAATACTTTAACTATTATATCTACTTCAGATCCTTCTATTATTACTTTTACTAAGCTATGAATTTACTGTTCTTTAATTAATGTCTAATTTTTGTTGTCTTTTTCTATGCCTACTTTCCAGTCTGGTCTTCTACTTAGTCCATCTGTCTTTCTCATTTTTGTTCCTAGTACATGCTTCAAATTAAAGTCAAATCTTGATAGATGAAGTATCTAATGGGCTTGTCTTCTGTTCAACTTTTCCATCTTCATAAAATATTCCAGGTTCTTATGATCTGTCTAGATCTCAAACTTGAATTTAGTGACTTTCAGTAAATGTCTTTAGTTTTCTAATCCTCTTATTACTACCAACATCTCCTTATTGTAAATCTCTTGGTTCCTCTCTGTTTTATTAAGAGATTTCGAGAGGTATGCTATAGGTCTCCATTTTCCATCTTCACACTCTATAGATAATACTCCTTCCATTGCATAGTCTGATGCATCAACTTCCATCCTCATTTTTTTGTATAAGTCCAGTGCTGCTAACACTAGTTCTTTCATAAATCTCTTTTTTGACTCCTAAAATATCTTCTCTTTCCTTTCTGTTCAATCCTACTCCTGATCCTTCTTCACCAAGTTATATAACAGTCTGGCTATTGCTGCAAAATCTTTAATGAACCACCAATAGTAATTGGCTAATTCCAAGAATTTCTGTATGTCTTTGACTCCTTTTGAAGTCAGCCAATCTATTTCACCTTTTATTTGTACTTCTCTGGTTTCACATACAAATTATTCTCTGCTAGCCTCTTCACTACTTCTTCCACTACTTTATTATGTCTCTCTTCTTACTCTATCCCTACTATAATGTTACCTATGAGACTTACTACTTCCCCAGTATTGATTAAGTTCTGAAGGATCTTGTTCATCATCATTTGAAATGTCACTGAAAGGTTTGTAATTCTAAAGAACATTATTGTAATCCTAAAGATTACTACTCAACATTCAGCTCTAGCCTTCTAGTATAATTTCATTGCCAGATAATATTTTCTTTCTATTCTATTCTTGTCTAGTAATACTATTGATTATATATTGAGTACTCAGTGTTTGGTGTTAACATCAAGTGAAGTCTACTCAGACTTAAACTTTTTTAAGTTTTCTCAATTGCTGTCCAATATTGTACACTCTCAAAAACTACTACAGACCTCCAGCTTACTCACCACTTATAGCCAGGTATGAACTAGGGTAGCTACTCTCTTTCAAGCATCTGCTATCATCTCACTAGCTATACCTAAACAAGATCTGCTATTGACAGCTACCTAAACCTCACATACTGCTATCTCTAATATTACTGTTCCACATGCTGCCACCTTAGACAACACTACTTTGAATTCCATTGCCTTATATATTGTCATATTACTAGCTATAGCCAAGTACATCATGTTTATCACCTAGACATTCAAAATGATTCTGCTGCCTATAAAATGGCCTTAGTCACTTAGAGTGCACTATTAAAAATACCCATACTTGAATCAGAGAACCTGACTTTCAAGGTCATCATCTAATGGGTATAAGTATGTAAGTCTTTATATAGAGAGACTTCAACAAATAACCAGGTGAAGTTGGTGGCTGCCACCTTCATTAACTTAAAGATTCAACAGTAGTACCATATCAACAAAAAATACTACAACAGTTTCTTCTTTAATAAATTTGTAAGTGAATTTCATGAGATATTCTTACCAGCAGAATGAAAATCCAAGCAATATTATTGTCTTTACCATCTCTATCAAAACAATCTCCTCTTTTGGGAGTAGCAGACCCAAGTTTGAAACATTAATATCTTACTTTATGATACCACACATTTTCTTATAGTTCCAGTAATATATATATATCTAGTTAGAGGCACTCATAAATGAAGAGCTCCAGCTAAGTTTGGAAAATGAACTCATTGATAATACCTAGTAGCCTTTATACCCCATCTTGCTAAATACACTTGTTACAATCTTAGAACCTTAGAGTGGATTAAGAAAAGAAACCTTATATAAGGTTTACACAAGAGAACTCAATAGAGAACTCTATACAGGATTGTCTACCTTATATACTAAAAGGCTCTGGTCTGTACTAATGATAAATACTCTTACTCTAATATCCATATCTTAGTCATAAGTATACCATATATTTTCCATGAGATAAATATACTATTAACATGCCTCATTTTCTTCAGGTCTAGGCTTATGACATCATCTCATATGATATGTCATGTGACTGCAGTCATGTGACTCTTCATTATCTATAAGAAGTAAAAGTACAGGTAAAAGTAAAAGAAAGAAGAAAATAATAAAAAATAAAAATAAAAGAATATTAGAAAAATGTTGAGTTCAATGTTTGCAACTCAGACAACATTGTTATATTGGATATACTAACTAAGATGGCCTATGACCAGATGTTTCTGGAATAGATATTGGAACATTAAAAGGCTTTTGAAGCCATTAAATAGATTATGACTGGCATGAATTACTTAATCTCTATTGATTACAACTTAAGGAAAAATATTTATGTAACCACTGATACAAGTTTAACAAGAACTAGGGCAATCTTAAATATCAGAAAGTCTTGAAAAAAAAGCACAATCTGTAACCTTCAACTCCTCAAAGTATATTTCAGCAAAGTGTAACTACCCAGTATATAAGCAAGAAATAGCATTTTCATCTTCTCAGAGTAAAATTCTCAGTCTACACTAACCATTATATACTTGAATACTTTCAAAACCAGAAAAAACTATCTTGCTACCAAATATGTTGAACAGATTTCATGTCACAATATAACTTTGACATTAAATATATTAAGGGGATAGACAACACAGTGGCAAACTCCTTGTTCTGATATTCATATAATTCATCTTTTATAAGAACAGAAATACTAACAATCAGAGAAAAGACTTTCAATATAGTGGCAACAATACTCAAACTCAAGACTAAGGAGTCAACAGTATAGAAGATACTGAAAGAATATCAAGTAGATAAGTAGTATATAAAATTAAAGAAAAACCTGAGCTTATATGAAAGGGTATGAGAGGATCTAGAGACCAAGTTACTATTCATAAAAGATAAGCTAGTCATTTTGAGATGAAGAACTCTATGATAAATACTATTCCATCTGGCTTATGATACCCTGGAATATTTTAACTTTGACAAATACTATGAAGTACTATAGAGAAGCTGATACCTAAGATTCTCTTATAATGACAAAGATTAGACATGCTCACCAAGTAAATACTCACTAAGCAATGGAATAGAGATATCATGAGGGAGATTTAGTTATGTTGAGCATAAAAAACTGTAGAAATACAAATTTAAGAGAAATAAGTGCTCTGTCTAACTCATGTCAAGATATAATGGCCTATGGAAAGCAATCAAAATCTTTCTAGAGAAATCAGAATACATACTGGAACTACCAAACTCAGGTAGTATATTCCCTTCATTCTATGCTACTCAATTGCACTATTTTTAACCCAATAATCCTATTCTTTTTCCATTCTAGGAACTTACTCAATCTGGACCAATCCTCCTTCTAGATGGTATAGAGGAGTGGCATATGAAATGTATTCTTGATGATAAGAAAGTTGAATAGGAAAAGCAATACCTAATAGCTTTCAAATAATAGGGATTGGAACATAATACTTGGCTTCTAGGAGTGGAATTACAAGACAATGAAACCCTTGACAGGTGGAAACAAGAAAAGAGAGTTTAATTTTATAGAATGAAAGAGAATATAATTCTGGAGATTACTATTTAACATTCAACTTCAGTCTTCTGGTATAATTTCATTGCCAAATAATATTTTCTTTCTATTCTTGTCTAGTAATACTATTGATTATATATTACATAATTATCTAAACAATTACAGTTCCTCCCATAATGCTTTTTTACTCTTACATTAAGTATCATAGTCTTGAGTACTTAGTGTTTGATATTTGAGTCGAGTGAAGTCTATCCAGACTTACAATTATTATAACCTCACTATAAATCTAATTTAGTAAATACTTTCTGAGTACCAATATTCTCCACAATGTCTGAAATCAAAGATAAAGGATAATTTTTTTAATCATCCATTCATTGAAATATTCATGGTTCTATACCATATGCTTCTTATCATCTTTCTTTCCTACAAAAAACACCAGTGCAATTTGAGGTGATTTTGAGAGTTTGATATATTTCTTCCTCAGTTGTTCTTCAATAAACTCATGCAGCTCTTCTCTCTCTTTTCTTGATAACAGATTCTCCTTTCCCTTCTTTGGCATAAACCTTTTCTTTAACTCTATTGCATGATTCTACAACTTTTTTATTGGTATTCTCTCACTTGCTTTCTTTCCAAAGATATGAACCCACTTGTAAAATCTTTGAGGAACCAATTTTTTGGCCACTTTGTTAGACTTTGCCACTTTCTCCTCTTTATTTTCTTCCTTCCTTCTTTTTTTGTTTCTTGTTTTCTTGTTTCTTCTTTTCTTCTTTTTGTTTTTGCCACCCCAGTTTTATTATAATCTCCTTTTAGTTTTAGTTCATTTTAGTTTCTTTTACTTAGCAATGGAGGATTATGTGATGGATTCACATAACTATATCACATGAGGTAATGTCATAGGTCTAGAAGGTAGTAGAAGATTCTAGTACAATGATAGCAGAAGGCATAGCTATAACATGTCTATCTTATGATTAGAGTATGGTAGACTCATAGATAATACATATAACTTTAGGGTAAAGTAAATAGTGCAGGGTATGAACCATGATGTATTAGTATAAATAGTGTACATTGTAGTAGTAGAAACTGTGTTGAGTTTCTCTTATAAATCATAATATGAGAGTAATAGAGATATACTAATCCTATGTAAGTTTATATGTCTTTGCTGTTACTGGTATTAGTTGTTATAACATTAATGAAGTTTCAAGTACAAAAGTGTCCACCTTATATATACTAGACTGTGAGTTCATACTATACTAAACCTAGCTTATCCTAAAGGCCATATATTTTCCCTAAGGTTAATATATGTAATATATGCTATATAACATTATTGTTTTAGGATCTTCTACAATGTTCTTTGTGACACATAATTATGTGATCATGGCTTGTAACAGTGATATGTAACATCACACTAGTCTCTAACTCTTAAGTCCAAAAAATAAAATAAAATAAGAAAATAAAATGAAAATAAATCAAGTCCATCATCTTCAATTCTAACAGTGATGTTATATAGTATAGCAATAGCATGTTGATCTTATAGAAAGCACATAGACTTTAAAGTAGGTTAGATATAGTATACATATAGACCATGATCTATAGTATATAAGATAAACTAACTTGTACTTGGAATTTTTTTATATTACTTAAAACAAAAGTCATTTTTTGTCTTTACTCAAGGACCTAAGTTATAATAAAAAGCAGCTACAAGAATAGTAACTACTGAAGTATCACAACTCTTAGAAGAGACTATGGTTTGCTTCCTAGGATAGGAGCCCAACTTGTATCTCCAGTTGTATCATAAAGATAAAGATTGTTTTCAAGCTATTTTCTACTCACAGTGAATTTGACTGCTTCTTGATAGTAGGAGATAACAAATTAGAAGTCTTGGAAAACAAATATTTAGTAAATAAAGCTACTAGAGATGGATTAGACCAATTCTAGAAGGTTCTGAGATTTGTAGAAATAGAAGTTAGACTCAAGTACCTCTTTCTCCATTTACTGTATACAATTGTACTTGTGACTACAATTTTAGTATCAATAATTATTGTTAGAATGTACATATCTTAAAACAAAGTTGGCTTTTCTTATTTCTAGATAGAAATTAGGTCTTAAATCTGATTGGAAAAACTTTAGTAATAGTAGTGATATAAAATACTATTTCTCCAACCTAGTTGAAAGGTATAACATATGAAATTCACATTGTAAGTGAAAATATTATTACTAGGCTTCATATAGAGGTTATTCAATATGTTTACTACCTATGAGGTCCAAAAGACCAAAATGCCAATAAAGCCTATCAACAAACTAGTTACAATCAGAGAGCTAGTCTTGGAAAATAATCTGATCTTTCTAATTGAGGCCTACCTCAAACCAGTCTTAGGCAACTCCTGAATAATAGATCATTGCAAAATTGATCTTTACAATATCTATATCAAACTACACAGAATTTGTATAGAAGTATAGATAACATTAGAACAGAAAATTGTTAAAATTGTTAGGCTTAGTATGTTATGATATGTTTATGGACTTTATTTTCTTTGTATGCTTTCTATAGATTTCATATTCTTTTAGTTTTAGTTTGTTTTAGTTTTTTTTTATTTAGCAAGAGAGGATTATGTGATTGATATATGTGACTATGTCATATTAGATGATGTCATAGATCTAGAAGAGAGTAAAAGGATCTAGTATAATGATGTCAAAGAGTATGGCTACTGCATGTCCACTGACAGAAGTCAAGTAGAAAAAAGGTGATATTAGGATACAACAAGAACTATACAATACTAGCTCTTAACTGTATACTAAAGAATTTAAAGAGGACAATATCAGCTTCAGGATTCAATAGAAGGTGTAGAAACAATAATATAGAATAAGATTAGAACACAGAAAACCCTTAAAAGAGCTCTTGTGAATATGTAAGGATAAAGTTAGAAAGGATATTAAAAGAAATATATGAGTAACATTCACTCACAAATGCTTTCTCTAACTAACACACTCCTAAACAGTGAATCTTACACTATGTATTAAGTTTCATTGGAAAATCTAGTAAATAGATTATAAAGCTCTTTAAAAGCCTTTAACAATACTATCTATTCCAGGTGATGTACTTCAAAGACATTCCTCAAGTTAAACCTTACAACTAAAGATACAACTGATACTCACCTTTCCAGCCTTTCTTAGACTGCTAAAACTCTCCAAAACTCATCCAAGAGTAATATCAGGTACTAGCAATACTTATTCAATAGAATAGAGGTTAAAACTGCTCTCAAGTGAGGGAATTTTGATAGTTGTTCTCTCACTCACTCTTCTTTACTTGTGACTTATGTATTAGTCTAAAAATGCAGAGAATGGAACTAGAGAATAAAGACTGAAACTATAAGGAAGCTTTCTGAAGTCTCAAGAACATATGGTCCTCTCTCCATTTGTAATTTGAAATTGGCCTAATACCTCTTTTCCTGCTTATGAGTGCTGATTCTTTCTTTTTCCAGAATTTTTACCAGTTGCTTCTACTTGTGAGTATATTGATTGTGCTCTCAAGTGACTATTCCTTATGGCTAGTCTTTCTTGAGTGAATGAAATCACTTTCTAATATAGTTCTAGTGTTCCTATTTCATTTGCAAGTGGGTAACATTGCTTGCTTTATATTTCTAGTATTCCTATTCTTTTCACAAGTGGGTAACTTTTATTTCTGTATAGTTCTCTAGAAAACAGTATTATGGTATGTTTTTGTTATTACCAAGTGATCTCTATACACATACAAGCTGGAGTAGCAGATAGCTGAGCATTTCATAATACTTTACTAAATCTGTTCTAATAGGTTCCAAGTCTGGAGTCTAGTTTGTTTAATAGCTATCATACTATCTCTCAAGTTAGTATTCACTGAAAAAAGCCTGAGACATCATCTAGGAGTATAAAGGCATTTTCTGGTAGCACAGTGGACTTTAGACAACATATGGATTTTAGGGAAGGCTATACATTATGTAAAAGTACTGGTGCTAGCTGATTTTGCAATGCAAAGGAAGCAGATATATTAGATAAGAGACAGAAATAATGAAAGAACTCTAGTCAAGCAAAGTATAAAGATTGTTAAAAGGGAAAACTCTAGTGCTAGATTTCTCTGAATAGTGTTTTAAACCATTTAGAAGCTCAGTCACTCCAAAAGAACAATAGCACTCATAATATTTTGTCTTGATTACTGTTGAACTAATTCTAGGACAACTGGATATATAGGAAGCAAGACTAAGAAAGGCTTACTCTAAATATTAGTCTTTTTTAAAATTTATAAGGAGAAATATTAGATTGAGAGTAGCATGGATCTACTATTGGTAGAGGAGTACTAGAGGTAAGAGGTTTATATGTCAGTGAAGGAATGAGGGGTATATCTATGAGTATGGAGGCAGTGTTTAATATTAAAGTATACAAGTCACAGAGTTGGTTTACAATACTTATGAGAATTTTGTTAGTTAAAACTTCTGAGGCATGTTGGTGCTTAGCTACTTCTCTTAAGTGGTGCTAGAGAAGTTTTAGAACTTTTTCAGTATTAACAGAGTTTCTGGAGTGCTTATTTGGAGTAGATATTATTTGAGAAGTAAGAAAAGAAAAGAAAAGTTGGAATATTGTTGAGTATAAGGTTAGACTGTTATGTTAGGAATTGTTATAGTGACTAGAACAGAAACATAGGGTTTGTGCTTCAAGCTCTGGAGGAACCTAAGTAACATTGACAAGACTATAGTATATATCACTCACTTTTAGAAAAACCTAAGAAAACAAAATGAGGTCTCCTAAAGATAGTAACTATCCTAAATACTCAAGATTACAATCCAATCTAGCAGAACAGCACTGAAACAAGCAGAAAATGTTAATGTTAATATGGTCAGAAACAGTGATAGAAATATCTAGAATATTCTTCAGAATAGAAAGAGGCTTATCTAATGACAATCTGGAATACAGAAGAATAGTTATATAGTTGAGAAAGGCAGTTGGTATTTGTATACAGAGATAGTAAATTTGATGTGATGAACTCTGTAGAACTGACAATAGATAGCAGAGCTTGTAATATAATAAGAGTAACAAACTTCACAGAGTTGTCAATAGTTTGTGATCTTTTTACAAAAATGTACTAGGGTTTCTGGAGAAGATTCTGTTCTACTGTTAGAGCAACTATAGCAGAAACACAGAGTTTGTGCTTCAAACTCTAGGGAGAACCTAAGTCTATTGCTTACAATTACTTAATATATAATTTACCTCCAAGAAGAACCTAAGAAACTAGAATGAGGTTTCCTGAAGGCAAAAATTATTCTAAATACTTAAGTAGTTTATACTAATCAAGTGGAACATTAAATAAAACATTGCTGACATAACTTCAGAATTATTGCACTAGATGATTAAGAACTCTGATTGAACAGTCTAGAATATAATATATTGTTCTGGAAAAGTTTATAAGATGATGGTACAAGATACAGAACTATGAACATCTAGATAGTAGTATTTAATAGAATTTTGGAGTGGAGATGGTGGAGATATCTTGGTAAACTCTATGAGCTTGATAGTAAATATTAGCAGTATTTATATAAAACTCTGTAGAATTGTTGTAGAGTTTGAGAACATTTTTAATAGTGCAAGATATATATATATTCTGTAGATATATAAACCTCAGTAGATACACTGTGATTAACCAGTTTAAGTAATCCAACTTATCTTATATCACTTATTTCTAAGCTCTTTACAAGAACAATCTTATTAGAGTTGTAAATTCATTTATTTTTTAAATCATCAATTTATTATGCAGGGCTCAATAGCAGACTGTAGTAACTACTAAGTAGTTACATACATTTAGAATGAGACAACATGAAGATGAGATAAAAAGAAGAGAGAAATGAAGCAAAATAATAAAAGAAAAAAAGAAATACAGAAAAAGATATATAAAAGACAATATCTTAGATAAGTTAAGAAATATGTTCTCCAAATGAGAATACACTACTGTTGAATTCTAAGAAAAGAATAAAGTGAGCTAAAGTATCTCTTCTCAGATTCCAATAGTTGTTATATCTTTTGCACTTATAAAGTATGTGTCTTCTAGTTTCAATCAGATAAAGGCCACAGGGGCATGTGAAGTCTTCTCAAGGAAAGAACCTTCATTGATACTCACCAATGGAGGTGTGATTGACTATAGCTTTTGTAGCTCTTGTACATAGCAAGTTTGAATAACCAAGAATTTTCAGCTATGATCCATCCTTTAAGTATGATAGTTCAATGATGTTGAGATCATCATTAAGAAGTTCTAGAAAGTCTCTTCCTTTGTTGTCTGAGACTTGAAACATCATTTTCCACAGGTTTATGATTTCATCACATTCATTCTTTTGACTAAAGTTCCATAAAAACTTGCATAGAAGAAATGGTAATAGATTGAACTTTTTGGTCTCTTTGTCAATGATATTGTGAAGTGACCATCTATCTTGACTAGGGTAGTCCTAGAAATCAATAGAATTGTGATGACTTCTTTTGAAGAATTCTCTAATTTTCTTAAAAATGACCAAAGTTTGGACTTGGTATGGATAAATAGATAAATAGAAGATCTTTTTAGCTGTATATATAGAATCAGTGATAATAACAATACATTCAATATTGAATAGCTGAATAGCTTTATTTAATCTACATCTGATGGCAAATAATTTAGCTTCAGTGGATGTGATATTTATAGCATGGTGGATAATTTTGATGACAGGAGAATTATGAACATGAATATGAGCAATAGATGTGACAACTTGTTTTTTAATACTTACATCTGATATGATAATTGCTGTTTTAAGATCAGTTAAAGGATTGAAGACAATTTCATTGAGATTGCAAAGATATGTCTTTCTGGTTTCAGCACTTTTCTTGTCTAAAAGATAAAATAAAAAACAACTCAGAAACATATCAATAAGTCTGTTTCTAGGAGAAAATCCATTGTTAAAAGGATCAAAAGAATAGAAGATTCTGTTCAATCTATTATTAGCATCTATGATGGAACTTTTGATGTTCAGTCTCTATTTGTTGGTTAACTTTTCTATTGAAAGATGATGTTTGTTGTAATCAGAGAAATGTCTTGACTCTAGAAACAATTTGATAAGGTGATTCGGTGGAAATAATTGAGTGCATAATTGAAGTCTTCTGCTGAGTTTTCAAAGATGTAGATTTATTGGAATAAGGCCAGCAATGGCTTCAATGTCCAAGAAAGAAGAAGTCTGAAATACTCTAAGAATCCATAGAGCAGCTCTTCTTTGCATAGCTCTAAGAACTTTAAGTAAGTATGATAGTGGGGCTTTGTTGTAGTGCCACAATAGGAAACTACATAGAGTGATAGAAAGGACATGTATTCTATATAAGAGACATTTTTGAGATAGGATAAGACCTCTTGTTGAATTTCCTAGCATTTTCATGTTTTTTACTGTAGAAATGGCCTTGTTTATATAGAAATCAATGTGTTGGCAAAAAGACAGTTTCCTGTTAAAGATGAAACCCAAATGGCATCATGTCTCTTTAGAGTAAAGAATGAGTCCTCCTAAAATAGAGAGATTTAGAGGGAGATAATTAAAAGCCTCTTGTGATTTAGAAAAGTAGAAAACTTCAGTTTTCCTGTGTTTGATAACTAGTCCAAATTATTTCAAAAGAAGAAACATAACACAATAACTACAAAAGAGATTTGAGTTCAAAATATAAAAGGATTTGTTCTAGGAGATAAAGAGACTATCATCTATAAAAGAAATGACAAAAATAGAATTTTTTATATTTTTTAATTTTTTTTCAAGAATATGAAAAACTGGTATTAAATATAGAGCTGATAAAATGGGCAAAAGAGCTGAACCTTGGCCAACTCCAACATTAATATTAAAGAATGGAGAAGAAAAGTTGTTCCAAAAATACTTAGTCTTCCTACCTACTAGATAGTTACTGAAGAAACAAGAGATCTTGGGGTCAAATCCAGCCTTGTCCAAGATAAGTAGAAGTATTTGATGATTAATAAATAGAAAGAATTGTATAATATTGAATACTAGTATGCTAGTTAAGCAGTTTTTAATCTAGCCCACATATATAAGATTTGTTAGAACTATGCCAGTATCAGTTATAGACTATTGTTTGAGACCTCCTAGTTGACAAGGATAAATTGTATTCTTGGATAAAGCTTGAAATTGGAGTCTTTTGCCAATAACTTTCTCAATTAGTTTGCCAAGCATGTTTAAAAGGACTATAGATCTAAACATTGTAGGAGTATTATACAATACCTTATTAGGCTTAGGAATGATGATGAATGTAGGCAGTTTGAAGTGGGATGGCTAATGTCCTAAATTGATACATGCATTAGCAATATTTATAATATTAATAAGGTATGCCAAATTTTTAGTGATCGCTTTAAGATGTCTCTAAGACAATCTATCAGGTCTGGTGGTTGAATCATTGCTGCATTTGTTGATAGATATTAAGAATTTTTCTTTCAAAAAAGATAGCCATTCAGTAGCAATTTTGTTTGGGATTTCATTTAGTAATGAAGTATTAACTTACCAATGCTGGGCTAAGTTAAATGATTCATGAAGAGCCTGACATAGATCATCGATTCCAAGGCATGGTTACCTATTATATTTGATTACTTCAATGGCTGGAAGCTTTCAATTTTTGATCCAGTTCATTGTTACAATCTTAAAACCTTTAGAGTTGGTTAAGAAAAGGAATCTTGTATAAGGTTTACACAAGAGAACTCAATAGAGAGCTCAGTACAGAATTGTCTACCTTATATACTTCAGAATGATAGTCTGTGCACTACTTTAGCCTACCCTAAATGACCATATGTCTGCCTTAAGACCACTATATGTATAACACATAATATGACATCATTTCTTCCAGAATCTTCTACCATTTCTTATCATGGCACATGATCCTGTGACAGTGTGACCTGTGACATTCCCCTTATTCCTAGCTCTAGTTCTAAAAATAGAATAGACTGAAAGAAAAGAAAAAGAGAAGCAAATGAGATAGAGTTTGATCTTTGCATTTCTAATATTCATAAGTTCTCATGGTCCTTTTCTCTTGTTTGAGATTTCTTGTATTTTGGTATCAAAGAATTCCCTTTTGGTGCTCTTAACTGCTTTCTTTCCAATCCTCTAATTGTCTTGAGGCTCTGTAAATATCCAGATGTCTTCTGTAATTCTTATTTCACCATGATTTCAAATTTTTGGTGATATTAACCATTTTTGAATGCTTGAACCAGATTTCATCTGTATTGTGGACAAATTCTTGTACAATGTGTTCAAGATTCTCTTTGTTACTGATGTGAATAGTGTTAAGACTTTTGATCAAATTGGTAATATCAGCAATGAACTTGAATTCTTCTTCACTACCTTTGATAATTGTCCTTTTCTAGTTTGGATATATTCTTCAAGAATTAAAATTTTCACCATATGATCTGATAATAATCTCTACTCCAGATGAATGACATAGTTATTGAATTTATCTAAGTTTGGTTATAGAAACATAAGATCAATTACCAAATTTAAATTATTAGGGTTATTTACATATCTCATAAAAACCTGGATAGTTGCACTAGAAATACACAGACCTAGAAAGTCAGCAATATCAGTAAGCATATTGCTATAGATGGAATGATTGGGAAAAAGAGGATCCCAGGAACTGTCTCTAATGTTAAAATTGCCCATCATAATGGGAATGTCATTGATATTGGCTTCAGTATCCTTGAAATACTTTAAAAGAGATATACCTATGATCAAAAATGTTTTTACAAAGAGAAAAACAAAGAGAGAAAATTCTAATGTTGATGTAAGTGATAACTCTTGGCAAGTCTTGAGGATTTGTTGAATTTCTAGAAAATGTAATCTAATTAGGATGATTGGGAACATCTACCAATTCCTCCCCTTCTTTGTTAGAACTAGGAATAGCTCTTATGATTGACCAAGGCAGCTCTTGAATGAATATGATGTTGAAATATATTTGTGCTTCCAAAATAATGTTAGTAAGCAAGTTGTTTTTCCAGACATTTTGAGAAAAAACATTGAAATTCCTTATAATCATATTTGCACACTACTTACAGCTAAGCAAATTGATTTGGCCTTGTTATTCCTGATTTCTTGGTATTTCTTGATGTGTCATTCCTTGTTAAAGCAATGCTTCTAGAAAGGGTATAGGTTGGAATCTGCTTGATGATCCCCTAAGTAGTTAATGCATTTGAACAAATAAGAACATAGTTCCTCTTGTTTTATTTCAAGTCTGAATAGGTTTATCTTGAAATTTGCCTTGCAGCACTACACAAAGTGCCAATGATGTTTGCTTTTGTGAGGTCCATTGCATTTAACATATTTCAAACCTTGAGCATGGTACAAGAAAGTGGAGTATCTCTATTTCCAACAATTTTTGCATTGTGGGACACCAGGATTCATATTAGCACTACATATAGTTACAATATGATTTCTGATATTGAAGGACCTATTGATGAGGTTTTTAGCCTTGAACCCACTTTAAGCATCTCATATGTCAACCCAGATGATTGCCATATTAGATTTAGGTGATGTTGTCATCACTTATAGTTTTGAAGCAAGTGATAAGTTGTTGAAGATATGGTTGGATTTAATAATCTCTTCAACATAGTCTAATGTGATAGAAACATTAGTGTTTTTGATGAAAAAGAGTATACCTATTATTTTCAAATAGAATTTAGATTGCAGAAGCCTAGGAGATTTGATGTCTTCAGAGTTGATGTTTTCCACATTTTTAACAATATTCTCTATAGTTTGAAGATCAAAGGGCAAAGCTACTTTGTTAGTAACAATAGTGATACCTGTAAATTCCTATTGGACATAATTCACAAATATATCTGATTTGATGTTTTTAAGAGCCCTATTAATGTTAGTAATATGGTTGCTAGCAGAAGCTATGAATTTGTTAGCATTATCTTTGCCTATAGAGACAATAATTTGTTTGTACAAGAAACCCTTAGTAGTCATTCTGATTCATGGTTTGGACTTATCTAATTCATTGATAATTCTCTGAATATTTTCAATCTTCTTAGCTGGTAGGTTAGAATAGTTCTCCTTAAGTTTCAGAATATCTGAAACACTTGGGCCTATCACTTGAGCATATAACTGTTTTTGAGGTGCTTTGTTCATAGACATTGGTTTCTTTTTCTTTCCTTTACCAAAGAATTTCAATTTCTCCAAAACTTTCTTGGATGGGTGTGCTGGGATAGAAGGAGGAAGTCTAATAACTTCAGCTTTCTTGTCAGTAAAAGAACCAGAATTTAACAAAAATTTGGTCTTAAGAGTTTTGGGGGTGAATTTGTTAGCAACTTTGCTCCTAAATAAATTGTTATTACTGTCAGCATAACTGGTGTCTCAACTGGATTTGTAGATTGAAGAAATAAAGTTCCATGCAGCCTCACCAAACCCTTTGAGTTGAGAAACATCATTAATTGATTCTGACTTGACCTTCCTTGACCTAATGTAATTTGCTATGCATAATAACAAAGTGTACATGCTCTTTGTATTGATCTTCAAAAATTCCATGGATCTAAAAATAGAGATAGAGTGGACTTCACCATCCCAAGTGTTAGGTTCTGTAGATTGATCGATATTGTAAGCTAATGGAACTTCATAGTAGCTAAACTACGAGTTAATTCCTAAAGGATTCA